>Ga0228664_1000013_pt1 | contig 196723 bp, 171 predicted proteins | sample 78DmetaG_FD_183029 | JGI IMG/M metagenome (GOLD analysis project Ga0228664, IMG submission 183029) | Seawater microbial communities from Monterey Bay, California, United States - 78D | ecosystem: Environmental > Aquatic > Marine > Coastal | place: USA: California | collected 2016-09-26 | reverse complement strand
AACGATGGGGTAAACGATACATGGGCTATTAAAGGTGCCAATTCTACCTTTTTCCCAAGTGCTCAAATTAATATCTTTAACAGGTTTGGTAAAATAGTAGCTCAAATTAGTATTGATAGCCAAGGATTGGATGGTACTTATGGCGGGAAAATACTCCCATCTGATGATTACTGGTTCTCGATTATGCTCGTCGATAGAAATGGAGCACTCAGAGAAAGAAAAGGAAACTTCTCTTTGCTGAGAAGGTAAAATAATATGTAATTTTATAGAAAAATCAATTATAGATATGCCATTAGTCAATCCTTTAGCTGCTGAGTACAATTTAGAAACTAAGAAATTAGCAGAATTTTTTAATGAAACTCTTGGGTTTTGTCCCAATTCAGTATTAACAATGCAACGAAGACCAGCCATTTCCAAAGCATTTATTAATTTGAATAAAGCGGTTATGGCAAATGAAGGTAGAGTTACCTCTGCGCTAAAAAGAATGATTGCTTGGGTGTCTAGTAATGCTACAGGATGTAGGTATTGTCAAGCCCATGCGATCCGAGCTGCAGAACGTTATGGGGCAGAACAGGAGCAATTAGAACATATCTGGGATTACAGAACACATCCCTCATTTTCAGAGGCAGAAAGAGTCGCTTTAGATTTTTCATTATTGGCAAGTCAAGTTCCTAATGCTGTTGATGAAACTATAAAGAAACGCTTATATGAACATTGGGATGAGGGAGAAATTGTGGAAATGCTAGGAGTTATTTCTTTATTTGGGTATTTAAATCGCTGGAATGATTCTATGGGAACTTCAATAGAGGATGGAGCTGTAGCGTCTGGTAATCAGTATTTGGGAAAACACGGTTGGGAAAAAGGAAAACATCAATAAGAACAAATTATTTTTTACCCGCAACAATAATAACAATTTCCCCCTTTGGAGGTTTGTTTGTATAATAACTTAGTACCTCTGAGATCGTGCCTCTTTTTGTTTCTTCAAATAATTTGGTGAGTTCTCTAGATACAGATACCGCTCTGTCTTGACCAAAATATTCTGAAAAATGACCTAAGGTCTTTACTAATTTATGTGGTGATTCATAAAAAACCATGGTGCGCGATTCCTCTGCCAATTGAAGTAAACGTGTTTGTCGCCCTTTTTTTATGGGTAAAAATCCTTCAAAAATAAACCGATCATTTGGAAATCCAGAATTTACTAATGCAGGAACAAAAGCAGTTGCACCAGGTAAACATTCAACTTCTACATTATTTTCGATACAACTTCTTGTTAATAAAAATCCAGGATCTGATATGGCAGGGGTTCCAGCGTCTGAGATAAGCGCACATGTTTCGCCATTTTGTATTCGCTGTACTACACCATTTACAGATTTATGTTCGTTGTGCATGTGATGGCTATGCATTTGAGTATTAATATCATAATGCTTTAGTAATTTCCCACTATTTCTTGTGTCTTCTGCTAAAATAAAATCGACATCTTTTAGAACTGAAATAGCCCTAAAAGTCATGTCTTCTAGATTTCCAATAGGTGTGGGAACTAAATATAATTTACTCATGCATTAATCGTGTTAATTTTCAAATTTCTTCATAGGTTTCTAAGGTAATATCGGCTAGTACATCACCTGTGTGTTTTGTGCTCAATGGCTCAAATAATAATATGTGAGTTTCTTCTTTTGCAATGGGTTTGTGAAGAACTCCTTTTGGAACAATAAAAAACTCACCCTTATTTAGAATAATCGTCTTATCTTGAAGAACCAATTCTAATTGTCCTTTCATAACAAGAAATAGTTCGTCTTCATCATCATGTTTATGAAAAACAAATTCTCCTTTAATTTTTGCTAATAAAATTTGTTGACCATTTAATTTGCCTATTCTTTTTGGAGACCATAAGTCTGTGAAAAGTTTAAATTTTTCTTTAAGATTAACTGCTTCATTCATATTACAAATTTACAAAAAGTAATTGAGCTTAATTTTTAGAGAAGTCTTCATATCATTTAAAATGTTCTTCAAATTTAATTCGTTCAATAATGCAAAGGGTAACCCATTGTTATTGATAGGATTTGATTAAATTTGTGGTTGATTACATTTTATAGTTATAGAAATTATAAATCGTGGTTTTAGTTATTATTATGAAGTAATAAAATAACAATCAACAATTTAAAATAAATGTATAGAACACATTCTTGCGGAGATTTAACCGCATCCGACATCAATAAAGAAGTAACCTTATCAGGTTGGGTACAAAAATCTAGAGATAAAGGTTTTATGATTTGGATAGATCTACGCGATCGGTATGGTCTCACACAATTAATCTTTGATGAGGAAAGAACTACACCAGATTTAATGGAGAAAGCCAAGAATCTTGGACGTGAGTTTGTGATTCAAATTACAGGAACTGTTATAGAGAGACAATCTAAAAACCCTAACATGAAAACTGGAGCGATTGAAGTTTTAGTTTCTAAGTTAACCGTCTTAAATGAAGCTATAACACCTCCTTTTACCATAGAAGACTCGACCGATGGTGGAGAAGATCTTAGAATGAAATACCGCTATTTAGATCTTCGAAGAAACCCTGTCAAGGAGAATTTATTATTCCGTCACAAAGTATCTATGGAGGTTCGAAAATACCTTTCTGATGATGGATTTGTAGATGTAGAAACACCTTATTTAATAAAATCCACTCCAGAAGGAGCACGTGACTTTTTAGTGCCGTCTAGGATGAATCAAGGACAGTTTTATGCCTTACCACAATCTCCACAAACCTTCAAGCAATTATTAATGATTGGTGGATTAGACAAGTATTTTCAGATTGTAAAATGTTTTAGAGATGAAGATTTACGTGCAGATAGACAGCCAGAGTTTACTCAAATAGACTGTGAAATGGCCTTTGTAGAGCAAGAAGATATTTTAAATACTTTTGAGGGATTAACGCGTCACTTATTGAAAGAAATTAAAGGGATAGATGTAGCTGAGTTTCCAAGAATGCAGTATGATGATGCTATGAAATTGTATGGAAATGATAAGCCTGACATTCGATTTGGGATGCAGTTTGGAGAATTAAACTCAGTAGCCCAGCACAAAGAATTTGGAGTGTTTAATACCGCTGAATTAGTTGTAGGTATAGCCATTCCAGGAGGAGCTTCTTATACCAGAAAGGAAATTGATAAATTAGTAGATTGGGTACGTCGTCCTCAGGTTGGAGCTTTGGGTATGGTCTATGTAAAATGCAATGAAGATGGAAGTTATAAGTCTTCAGTAGATAAATTTTACGATCAGAATGATTTAGAAAATTGGGCGGAAGTAACTGGAGCAAAACCAGGGGATTTAATTTGTATTTTATCTGGAGATACAAACAAAGTTAGGGCTCAATTGAGTGCACTTCGTATGGAAATGGCAGAACGTTTAGGGCTTCGTAATCCAAATGAGTTCGCCCCATTATGGGTAGTAGATTTTCCTTTATTAGAATTAGATGAAGAAACGGGTCACTATCATGCCATGCATCATCCGTTTACCTCACCAAAACCTGGTCAACTGGAGTTATTAGATTCGAACCCCGGTGAAGTTAAAGCCAATGCCTATGATTTGGTATTAAATGGGAATGAAATTGGAGGAGGCTCTATTAGAATTCATGATAAAGAGATTCAGGCAATTATGTTAAAGAAACTTGGCTTTTCTGATAAAGAGGCTAAAGCACAATTTGGATTTTTAATGGATGCTTTTGAATATGGTGCTCCACCTCACGGAGGAATTGCTTTTGGATTGGATCGATTGGTGTCTATTTTAGGGGGTCAAGAAACGATTCGAGATTTTATTGCTTTTCCAAAAAATAATTCAGGAAGAGATGTGATGATAGATTCACCGGCTACTATAGACGATGAGCAATTAAAAGAATTGAATATTAAATTAGATATTCAAGAATAAAAATACAATCCCGCAACTGCGGGATTTTTTATACATTAAAAAATGAAAAAAAGTTTCACAATACTACTTGTTGTTCTTTCAATTAGTCAATTTTTTGGGCAAGAAATGACAGGTTTACAACTTTTAGAAAAGGCCATCAAGTTTCATGACCCCAATGGCAATTGGGCAACATTTTCAGGAACTTTCAACGTAACGATGAAAACCCCTACTAAATCAGACAGAAATTCCATAATTAGTCTTGATTTGCCAAATGAATATTTTCAGTTATTTGTAAATCAGGACAATATCTCATATGAATACACCTTAAGAAACCAAAAGTGTAATATAAACTACAATGGTCACATCGCTACAGATGAAGAAAAAACAGCCAATAAGTTAAGTTGTGAACGCGCCAAGATGTATCAAAATTACTATACCTATTTGTATGGATTGCCAATGAAATTAAAAGATCCTGGAACAATTATTCATAAAAAAGTAGCATTAAAAAAGTTTAAAGGAAAGGATTACCTCGTATTAAAAGTTAGCTATGAAAAAGAGGTAGGTGAAGATACTTGGTATTTTTATTTTGACCCCTCTACTTATGCTATGGAGGTTTATCAGTTTTATCATGAGGAAGAAAAAAATGATGGAGAATTTATTTTACTGTCAGATTTAGAAATGGTAAATGGAATTAAAATGCCTAAAAATCGAGCTTGGTATTATAATAAAGAGGAAAAATATTTGGGAACAGATTTCTTAAGTTTTGGTCAGCGTTTCGATTAATAATATCGAATTAAATTCATAAAGATGAATCTAAAATTTTCCTCATTTTATCAGGGAAATCTGTAAATCCACCATCAGCTCCTGCTTTATATATGATAACATCAATCATCTGTTGAAAAGAATCAAATTCATCTAGACTATCCTCTCTAAAGGTATAAGGATGTACTACTAAGCCGAGCTTATGAGCTTCTTCAACTAAAGAAGTAACTAAAAAATCATTATTTATTTTTTTATGTATTAATTGTTTATACCAAGGGCCTATTCCATCGGCATAGCTAGCATAGTGAACAAGGTGGCTTTGTTGTTCTGAAGATTCTAATAGTTGAACTAAAAACAACTGAGAATTTAAACTTTTTCTAATTCGCTCTAATTCTTCTGCGTCAAAACATTGTAAAATACAATTATCTTCTTTTGTGTTGTAACCATAGTTTGTCAATACCTCTAAAACAATTTTTGAGATATCTTTCCCATTTTTGTGATGAAATTCTGGATTTTTTATTTCAGGATATATTCCAATATTTTTACCAGTACTTATATTAAGACCCTGAATCAGCTCTATTTCATCTTGTAAAGAATGCAATCGAAATGAACTTTTCTCTTTAGGAAATCTAGTTGGATAAATTTGGAGGCCAGTTTTTGAATCAAACCGTTCTGTGACCTCCAAGTTTTTAAGTTCTTCAAAAGTAAAATCAATTACATAGTATTTACCGTCTTCTCTTTTTCTGTTCGGATACTTCTCGGAAACATTAGTCACATCATCTAGTAAAATGTCGTGAATTACAATAGGAATATCATCCTTACTTAATACTAAATCTTGTTCAATATAATCTGCATTCATAGCATGCGCCATTGCTTTAGATGCTAAGGTGTGTTCAGGCAAATATCCAGAAGCCCCTCTATGCGCCACTACAGTAATTTTTTTTGTTGATTTTGTCTCCTTGCTTTGATTTAAATTACAAGAGACCATGATTAAAAGTAGAAATATAGATGTCCAGGTTCTCATCAAGAAAAAAATTTACTTAAAGATAGAACTTTTTGTAGTTTTGTTTTATGAAATTAACATTAAAAATTCTTTTTATCATTTTTATCCTTTGGATGTTTTTAGGAGGGTATTTAGAATACATTAATCATGCTAAAGGTCCAATTGTAATGGGGCTAGGAGTAATGTACTTATCATTTATTTTTATGCCTATTTTTATTTATTGGAGGTATAAAGATGGGAAGTATAAAAAGTACATTATTAATGATAAGACCTTATTGGGTGAAATGAAAAATGAAGATTGATTTCAATACTGCTAAAACCCTCTTTTTTAACCCTTTTCAATTAGTTTTCTTACTACCTTTGTAGCCTATGATTGATCAGAAAAAAGCCATTTCAGAAAAAGTAGTTTTAATAGGGGTAATTACTCAATTACAAGACCAATCACATTCAAAAGAATACCTAGACGAATTAGAATTTTTAACAAGTACCGCAGGAGGAGTCGCTGTTAAGCGTTTTGTTCAAAAATTAGAAAAACCTCATCCGAAAACATTTTTAGGAGCGGGAAAACTTGAAGAGGTTCGGTCCTATATTAATAACCATAATGTTGGAACGGCAATATTTGATGACGAATTAACTCCCGCACAATTAAGAAACATCGAAAAAATACTTGATTGTAAAATCTTAGATAGAACGAATCTTATTTTAGATATTTTTGCTCAAAGAGCACAAACGAGTTCTGCCAAAACTCAAGTTCAATTAGCGCAACATCAATACTTATTACCACGTTTAACAAAGTTGTGGACTCACCTAGACAAACAAAAAGGTGGAATTGGAATGCGTGGGCCAGGAGAAACAGAAATAGAAACAGATAGACGAATTATTCGCGACAAAATTTCTTTGTTAAAGAAGAAACTTGTTACTATAGATAAGCAGATGGCTGTTCAGCGTAAAAATCGTGGGAAGATGGTTAGAGTTGCCCTTGTTGGATATACTAACGTTGGAAAATCGACCCTTATGAATGTGATTAGTAAAAGTGATGTTTTTGCAGAAAATAAGTTGTTTGCAACTCTAGATACAACTGTCAGAAAGGTAGTCATTAAAAATATTCCTTTTTTGATGACCGATACTGTTGGTTTCATAAGAAAATTACCAACACAACTTGTTGAATCTTTCAAATCTACGCTAGACGAGGTTCGTGAAGCAGATTTATTACTTCATGTAGTAGACATTTCACACCCAAATTTTGAAGATCATATCACTTCTGTCAATACCATTTTAGATGAAATTCATTGTGTAGATAAACCTACAGTGATGGTTTTTAATAAAATAGATGCGTATACTCATGAAACCATAGATGAAGATGATTTGGTTACTGAAAAAACATCTAAATATTATTCTTTGGAAGACTGGCAAAAAACTTGGATGAGTAGTGAGAAAAATGCAGCTATTTTTATTTCTGCATTGAATAAAGAAAACTTAGAGTCCTTTAAAGAGACGACCTACGAAAAAGTAAAAGAAATTCATATACAAAGATTTCCCTATAATGATTTCTTATACTATGAATACAAAGAAGATTAAGTTAGTCTTCAGTTGTTTGATCTTCAATAATGCCAAGGCGTTTCGCTCTTCTTTCCCAGCTTTTTCGTGCCAAAAGCTGAAGGTCTTCTATGGTATCACTTTCATCCATAATTTCCAACCCTAGAAGTGTTTCAATCATGTCTTCCTGAGTTACCAAACCACTTACTGACCCATATTCATCAACTACTAATGCAATATGCTCACGTTCGTCTATTAATTTATCAAATAAGTTAGGAATAGGTAAATTTCTTTCTGTTACTAAAATAGTTCGTTTGATATTTTTGAGCGGTTGTTTGCCATGTCCTCTAATAATCGTTTCTAATAATTGGTCTTTGAGGAAATATCCTGTGATATTATCTGGATTTTCGGAATAAATTGGAATTCTAGAAAAACGTAATTGAGGGTTTTCATTGTAAAATTCTTGAATAGATTGTTGTTCGTTTGCAGATTTTAAGACTGTTCGAGGTGTCATAATATCACGAACTCTTACTTCTTTGAAATTCAATAGATTTTTGATAACGGTACTTTCTGATGCTTGAAAAACCCCTTCTTTTTCTGCGATCTCGGTCATAGCTGTAAAATCTTCTCGACTCAAAACGCTACCGTGTCCTTTACCACCTATTAAGCTTGTGGTAAGTTGTAATAGCCACAAAATACCAGTATATTTTAACGGAAATATTAAAACTAATAATGCTTTAGCCGTAAAATGACTTAGTTGTTGCCAATAAGAAGCACCAATAGTTTTTGGTATAATTTCAGAGACAACAAGAATTAATAATGTCATAATAGCGGAAACAATCCCAACAATATTGATCCCCAAGAACTCTATTTTGTATGGAAGTTGCTCAGCTTGAACTCCAACTAAAATAGATCCTACAGTGTGAGCTATGGTATTAAGTGTTAAAATTGCGATTAAAGGCTTGTCTACATCTTTTTTTAAATCCTCTAAAATTTTTGCATATCCAAAGCCCTCTTTCTTTTTTAGATTAATATGAGTAGGGGTAACACTCAATAAAACAGCCTCTAAAATAGAACAAAGGAATGAGAAAAATATAGAGACTGTTGCGTAAACAAGTAATAATGTCATTAATCAATTTTTATGAGTAAAGATATCAAAAAAGAAATTTCAAAACTATTTCATTTTATGAATCTATACATTCTAGATATGATAAAAATAATTTTTTAAAGATTAGGTAGTTATTTATTATTCAGCTTTTTAGATTTCTTCGAATTTAAAGACAAAAGAAATAATACTATAACTAAAGGAGGAAAGATGAAGTTTATAATTGCTCCTGGAGCTGTTCCGCTAGTTTCAATTGGTTTTAAAGTTCCTAATATTAAACGCATTAAATATTCTATAAAGATGAATAGATACATTAATGGGATTAACGATTTGTATCTCAAGCTAACTATTACATAAAATATCCCCATAATTAGTTGTGATAATCCCCAAAGTGAAAAAATAAATATAACAGTACTTGCACCTTCATTGGTAAAAGTATTTAAGGGGATTGTTGCTATCGTTTGAGCACCTCCATCAGGTGCAAACATGTGAATAAGGCTTCTTATTATTGTTATTACTGTAAATAAGTAGAAAAGGTATAATGCTATTTTTCTACCTTTATAATTGTTATTTATTTCCTTTGGTAAAACCATCATTAGATGTTTTTTATTGCAGTAATTAACTTTAAAATTAATTAGTTATTTTTTTTAATTAGAGTTTCTTCCTAGAACAAATAAGTATTATATCTCATGAAAGGTGTAGTTTACACCGAGACCAAAAAGTTGTCTAAATTGAATTTTACTTGAAGCATTAGAATCTGTTTTTAAATGTAATGTTAGATTCACCGATAAATATTTATTCACCTCAACTTCAAAGTTTGCTTGATGGTTTACATCTATATTTTGAGGATTATCTGTATAATCTGAATATAGTGCAATAATATTTTCTACAGTAACATTTTCTATAATCTTGAATTTTAAATAGGCAGACATATTTAAACCAATACCATAGACTGACGTTTTTCCTTCAGGAACTCCGTACATTCCTGAAAATGGTTCTGAAACAAAAATAAATCTCGATGTTGCAGGGGCAATGTTAATTCTGATATTTTCATTTTTGCGCCATAATACTCCGGGTCCAAAACTCAAATATGCAGGAGATAAAATTGAAGAAACTTCTAATCTTGGATCTTGAGAATAATCAAAACCTCTTGAAAACTGTGTTATAAAGTTAGAGAAAAAAGACAAATACCATTTATCAATAGATTCTAAAGCTAAAATAGAATTGTATTCAAATCTATCATCTGTTTTTCTAAAACTTTGTTTGTTAGAATGGGTTATACCGTAGGTAGAAATAATTTTATTATCCCATTTTAACTTTTTATTTCTGTAGTTAAAATCATAGTTGACGCCTATATTACCAGCAGTATTATTTTCTCCACCAGCAAGCCAATTTGAAAAAGAGGTTTGATTGAATACAAAGTTAACCTTTCCTTTAACAGACCAAGGTTTCAGATCCTCTACCTCCTTTTTTTCATTTTTTAATAAAGAATCAAGTTTAGATTGCAATGCGGTTATTTTATTCTTTAACTCAATTTTTATCAATGAATCATTTGTAGCTATTGAATCTTTTTGTATTTGAGAAAAGGAATTTATTGAAGTTAAAAAGAAAATAATGAACAGTCTTTTCATTAGTTAGTTTTTAAGTATTAGTATTTTGTTTTTTCTTAAATAGTGGAACTGTAGAGCACGCCTCACCATACATAATTGATTTAGCAATGGGTTGTAACTTGTGTATTAACATTGAAAAAGCAGAAGGAGGTATCGGTTTTTGCGCACAACCTTTTATAATAATTGGCTTCTCTTTAAACGATTCAATACTTAAGTTTTGAATTATATCTTGAAACAAACTAGTTTCAAGAAGCTCTAAATTTCCAACTACAATTTTTTTTGAATATGGGGCTAATTTTGATGACAATAACAAGTATGCCCAGGAGGGAATAATTGCATCTACAGAGCAAGTAAGCGCAACATAGGTATTTTCATATCGAGACCAGTCGTGACTTTTTACAGAGGCTCTAAAATCTTTTTCTTTTAATATAATTTGATCAAACAACCAGTCTTTGATGTCGAAAAGAACTCGTTCTCCCTCAGGATATAATTCTTCTAAGTCAATGGTGATTAGTTTACTATTTGAAACTTTATTTATAATTTCATCTGCCATTTTGAAACAAATCTTAATATGGTTTTACAACATCCCTAGTTCTAATTTTGCCTCATCACTCATCATTTCCTGTGTCCAAGTAGGATCAAAAGTAATTTCAACTTCAGCATTATTTATTTCTTTCAGAGATTTTACTTTTTCCTCAATTTCTAAGGGAAGACTCTCTGCAACTGGGCAATTAGGCGAAGTCAAAGTCATTAATATTTTCGCATTATTTTCATCATTTACAAATACATCATAAATTAATCCTAATTCATAGATGTCTACCGGTATTTCAGGATCATAAATGGTTTTAAGAACCCCTACTATCTTGTCACCTATTTCTTGAACTTCTTTTTCTGTCATTTTTAAAAATTTACTTTAACAAGGTTACGTTAATTAGATGTATTTGCTTGTTGAGCTATGGCATACAGTTTTATTTGTTTAAGCATAGAGACCAATCCATTTGCTCTGGTTGGAGATAAATGCTCTTTTAGTCCTATTTGATCAATAAAATGAGTATCTGCCAATAAAATGTCTTCAGGGGTCTGATTTGAAAAGACGCGTAACAACAGCGCCACCAACCCTTTTGTTAAAATTGCATCACTATCTGCAGTAAAATTAATTTTATTTTGATTCATTTCAGAATACAACCAAACTTTCGATTGACACCCTTTAATGATGTTTTCATCTTGTTTGTGTTGTTGATCAATAATGGGAAGTGACTTTCCTAATTCTATCAGATATTCATAACGTTCCATCCAATCATCAAATAGATCAAACTCATCAATTATTTCTTCTTGTATTTCTTTGATTGTCATTTTTAAAACTTATTTTTGAACTCTCACAAACAGGTTATATAACGTAAAACAAAATTACGGTAAAAAAATAAGAAATGAGTAAATTATTAGCTGTTGGAACAGTTGCATTTGACGCCATTGAAACCCCGTTTGGCAAAACAGATAAAATACTTGGAGGTTCAGGAACTTTTGTAGGCTTAGCTGCAGCACAGTTTGGTGTTAAAACAGGGATTGTTTCTGTTGTTGGCGGAGATTTCCCTCAGGCCTATTTTGATATGATGAATCAAAGAGGAATTAATACAGATGGTGTTGAAGTTGTAGAAGATGGGAAAACATTTTTTTGGAGTGGAAAATATCATAACGATATGAATTCTCGGGATACCTTAGTTACTGAATTAAATGTACTAGCAGATTTTACTCCAAAGGTGCCATCAGCATTTAAGGATGCGCAGATTGTTATGTTAGGAAATTTACATCCGCTAACTCAAAATTCTGTATTGGATCAATTGATTGAAAAGCCAAAATTAGTTATCTTAGATACCATGAATTTTTGGATGGATTCAGCACTAGAAGATTTACATTCAGTTTTAAAGAGAGTAGATGTAATTACAATTAATGATGAAGAAGCTCGTCAGTTAAGTGGCGAATATTCTTTAGTTAATGCAGCAAATAAAATCCATAAAATGGGGCCTAAATTTGTGATTATAAAAAAAGGAGAACATGGAGCTTTATTGTTTAATGAAGGTAAAATGTTTTTTGCCCCTGCTTTACCACTAGCTGAGGTTTTTGATCCAACAGGAGCAGGAGATACGTTTGCAGGTGGTTTTTCTGGATATTTAGCAAAAACCGAGGATGTATCTTTTGATAATATGAAAAATGCTGTTATTTATGGATCAAATCTAGCTTCTTTCTGTGTAGAAAAATTTGGGACAGAGCGAATGGAAAATTTAGAGTTAGATGAAGTTCAAGACAGATTGAAGATTTTTAAAGACTTAACACAATTTGAAATTAAATTAGCATAAACTTACTTCCGCGCTTGCGCGGATTTTTTATTTATTAAACAAATGACCAAATTATGAGTGACGCTATTAAGCATGAATGTGGAATTGCTTTAGTCAGGTTAAAAAAACCATTACAGTTCTATAAAGATAAATATGGCTCTACATTTTACGGAATTAATAAAATGTATTTATTGATGGAGAAACAGCACAATAGAGGTCAAGATGGTGCTGGTTTTGCAAGTGTAAAATTTAATGTTTCTCCAGGAACAAGATACATTAGTAGAGTAAGGTCTAACAAAGCTCAACCCATACAAGATATTTTTGCTCAAATTAATGAGCGGTTAAACGGGGTTTTAGAAAAAAATCAAGATAAACTCAACGATGTCGCATGGCAGGAAAATAATTTACCATACTTAGGAAACCTATTTCTTGGACATGTTCGATATGGTACTTTTGGTAAAAACAGCATTGAAAGCGTCCATCCATTCCTTCGCCAAAGTAATTGGAAGCATCAAAATTTAATTGTGGCTGGAAACTTCAATATGACCAACTCTAGGCAGTTATTAGAAGAATTAGTTGAATTAGGGCAACATCCAAAAGAGTTTACAGACACAGTAACTGTATTAGAAAAAATAGGTCATTTTTTAGAGGAAGAAGTTTCTAAATTATACAAAGAGGCTAAAGAAAAAGGATTTAATAAAAAAGATGCCTCTCCATATATTGAAGAAAACTTAGATTTACAAAATGTTTTAAAAAGATCCTCTAAAAACTGGGATGGAGGCTATGCTATGGCAGGCTTAGTTGGTCATGGTGATGCTTTTGTACTTAGAGATCCAAATGGAATTAGACCTACTTATTATTATGAAGATGATGAGGTTGTTGTTGTTGCCTCTGAAAGACCAGTAATTCAAACAGTATTTAATGTATCGATTGAAGATGTTAAAGAATTAAAAAGGGGTCATGCAATTATTATTAAAAGGGATGGAGTAACATCTATTAAAAAAGTATTGGAATCTAGAGAAAAAAAATCCTGTTCATTTGAGCGTATATATTTCTCAAGAGGAAGTGATTCTTCTATATATGAAGAACGTAAAAATTTAGGAAAATTCGTTTTCCCACAGATATTGAAATCTATCAATAATGATATTTCTAATAGTGTATTTTCTTATATTCCTAATACAGCAGAAACCTCTTTCTATGGAATGACTGAAGCTGCAGAAGATTTTTTAAATGATCAAAAAACTGCAAAAATATTATCCGGAGGAAAGTCTTTATCAGCAAAGAGAGTAACTGAAATTTTATCAGAAAGACCACGTTTTGAAAAAATAGCAATTAAAGATGCTAAATTGAGAACTTTTATTGCAGATGATAGTAGTAGAGATGATCTAGTAGCTCATGTATACGATGTTACTTATGGAGTTGTTAAACCTTCAGATAATCTTGTAATAATTGATGACAGTATTGTAAGAGGAACTACTTTAAAGAAAAGTATCATCAAGATTTTAGATAGATTAAGTCCTAAAAAAATTGTGGTAGTATCGTCAGCTCCTCAGATCAGATATCCAGACTGTTATGGAATTGATATGGCTAGAATAGAAGATTTTATTGCGTTTAAAGCAGCTTTAGAATTATTAAAGGAAACAAACCAATATCATATAGTAGATGAAGTTTATAAAAAAGCAATAGATCAGCGGGAGAAAGAAGATGCTGAAATTGTTAATTACGTAAAAGAAATTTACAATCCATTTACTTCAGAGCAAGTATCTAAAAAGATTGCTCAAATGCTTAAAACTAATGATATTAATGCAGATGTTGAGGTGATTTATCAGTCAGTAGATAATTTACACAAAGCGTGTCCAGATAATTTGGGTGATTGGTACTTTACTGGAGATTATCCCACAAATGGTGGACATAGGGTGGTAAATGAGGCCTTTATAAACTTTTATGAAGGAAATAAAAAAAGGGCGTATTAAAAGTGTGTTGATTTATTTCAAATAATCGACTATATTTGAGAAAATCAAAACAAAATTGTTATGTTCACATTCCTAATTACATTCATAGTTGTCATAGTTCTTGTACTATTGATGCTAATCTCATTATACAACAGACTTGTAAAACTTCGCAATAATAGAGAAAATGCTTTTGCAGATATAGATGTGCAATTAAAACAGCGACATGATTTAATTCCACAATTGGTAGATACTGTAAAAGGGTATATGAAACACGAAGATAAAGTGTTAACCAATATTACAGCTGCTAGATCAGGAGCTTTAAACGCCTCTACTATCAACGAAAAAATAGCTGCTGAACATCAACTTTCTACGGCATTAAGCGGATTAAATATTGCAGTTGAAGCCTATCCTGATTTGAAAGCAAGTAGTAATTTCACTCAACTTCAAGAGGAAATTTCTGATGTTGAAAATAAACTCTCTGCTGTTAGAAGATTTTTTAATTCTGCAACAAAGGAATACAATAATGCAGTTGAAACTTTTCCTTCAAATATTATAGCAGGAATGTTTTCTTTTAAGAAAGAATCAATGTTTGATGTTGGTACTTTAGAGAGAGAAACTTTGGATAAAGCACCTAAGGTTAGTTTTTAATCAATGAAATATATTGGGTTACAATCTCAAATAAGTAGCAATAATAGAAAATCTATTCTACTGCTTATTGCTTTTCCCTTATTACTGCTTGGATTGGTGTGGCTTTTCTTTTTTGCACTTCATATGTATATGGCTGATGAAACTATTTCATTTAATATAGATATTGTTCATAGCGGTTTCCTTTATTCTGTCCCTTATGTAACTATTGGAGTTTTAGTGTGGTTTTTAATTGCGTGGTTTTCACATACTTCAATAATTAAAAGAGCAACAGGTTCTCAACCTTTGGAAAGAAAAGAAAATAAAAGAGTTTATAATCTGACAGAAAACCTTTGTATTTCTAGAGGGATGAAAATGCCAAAAGTATATGTTATTGAAGATGATTCTTTAAATGCTTTTGCAAGTGGATTAAGTGATAAAACATTTGCGGTAACATTGTCTAGAGGAATTATCAATAAATTAGAAGATGATGAATTAGAAGCTGTAATTGCTCACGAGTTAACTCACATTATTAATCGAGATGTTCGTTTACTTATTGTTTCTATAATTTTTGTAGGGATTTTTGCATTTATTACCGAAATGGCTTTTAGAAGTCTTCGTTTTACTGGAAGAGGAAGAGGGAAAAAAGAGGGTGGTGCAATAGCAATTGTTTTAATAGTTGTGGTATTAGGAATTGTAGGAATGGTATTCTCTTCTTTTTTTCGTTTTGCATTATCAAGAAAGAGAGAGTATTTAGCAGACGCCGGAGCTGCAGAAATGACAAAAAACCCTTTGGCTTTAGCAAATGCTTTACGAAAAATTTCTAAAGACCCCTGGATAGAGGCAGTAAAAAGAGATGATGTGGCTCAGATGTTTATTGATCATCCAACTAAAAAGAAGGATAGAAAATCTTTGGATACTTTCTTTAATGGAATTTTTGCAACTCATCCACCTATAAAAGAACGCATTCAGATTTTAGAACAATTCTAAAAAAAAAGCACCCAAAAGGGTGCTTTTAAATATGATATTCTACAGCTTACTTATGAGCAGCATATCTACTTGCAACTTCGTTCCAGTTAATAACATTAAAGAAGGCTTCAATATAATCTGGACGTCTATTTTGATAGTTCAAGTAATAGGCATGTTCCCAAACATCAATACCTAAAATTGGAGTTCCTTCACAACTTACGCCAGGCATTAAAGGATTATCTTGGTTTGGAGTAGAACATACTTCTACTTTTCCACCTGGAAGAACACACAACCAAGCCCATCCAGAACCAAATTGAGTTGCAGCTGCTTTTGAGAAAGCATCTTTAAAAGCTTCAAAAGAACCAAACTCAGCCATGATAGCTTCCTTCAATTCTCCTGACAATTCTCCTTTATTGTTAGGATTCATTACTAACCAAAATAAAGAATGGTTGTAAAATCCTCCTCCGTTATTTCTAACGGCACCATTGCTCATGTCTAGATTTGTTAAAATTTCTTCAATAGATTTACTTTCTAAATCAGACCCTGTAATTGCTCCGTTTAGTTTTGTAGTGTACCCATTGTGATGTTTGCTATGGTGTATTTCCATAGTTCTTGCATCTATGTTAGGTTCAAGTGCATCATATGCATAGCCTAGTTCTGGTAATTCAAAAGCCATATTTTTTAATTTTAGGTTGTTGCTAATTATTTACAGTAACAAATTTAACTATTAATAATGATGCAAACAAGCACTTCACTTTCTGATAATTGATAGCGCTATAAGAAAATATTATTCAGAAGTACCCATAAATTCTTCAACCTTATTGACCATTTTTTTACTACCACAAATAAAGGGTACTCTTTGATGAAGTTCTAAGGGTTCTATATCTAAAATTCTTGTAAAACCGTCACTAGCTTTCCCATTAGCTTGCTCTGCTATAAATGCCATGGGATTACATTCATATAATAATCGAAGTTTCCCATTTGAGTTTTTGGAACTTTTAGGATACATGTAAATTCCCCCTTTTATTATATTTCTATGAAAATCTGAAACTAAAGATCCAATGTATCTACTAGTATATGGTCTATTCCCTTCTTCTTTTTGACAATATTTTATATAGTTTTTAATTCCTTGAGGGAAGTGAATGTAATTTCCCTCATTAACTGAATAAATAGTGCCATTTTCAGGAAATTTCATGTTTGGATGTGAAAGATAGTAACTCCCGATTGCAGGATTTAGTGTAAATCCATTGACTCCATCTCCTGTAGTGTAAACCAGCATAGTGGAGGTTCCATAGACAATATAACCTGCAGCTACTTGTTGATTTCCCTTTTGTAAAAAATCTTTTAATTGAACAGGAGTTCCTACGGGCGTAACACGTCTGTAAACTGAAAAAATAGTCCCTACAGATACATTAACATCTATATTTGATGAGCCATCCAGAGGATCAATTAAAACAATATATTTATTTTGATGATTTTCGTCTTGACTGTTTATAGTAATAAAATTTTCTTCTTCTTCACTAGCTATACCACAAACAATATTTCTGTTAGTAAGCGTTTGTATAAATTTTTCATTCGCATATACATCAAGTTTTTGTTGATCTTCACCTTGTATATTTGTGTCGCCTGCAACACCAATAATATCCACTAACCCCGCTTTATTTACTTCATGATTTACCACTTTAGCAGCAAGACGAATTGAATTAATTAGTCTTGATAATTCTCCAGAGGAATATTTAAATGAAGATTGATTTTCAATAATAAACTCACCTAGGGTTTGATTTTTACTAGCCATAAAAACAATTTTAATTTGATGCAAAGATGCTGAATTTTTAAACAACTACAACGTTTTCGTAACTCATTTTATTGACACGCATAAAAAAAGTTTTTACAATTCTAAATAAATGCGATAAAGGGGTAATTTGGAGTCAATTTTTTTGAGCTGATTTCAAAAAAACTATCTTTGAAAAAAAATAAATAAAATGAATTTTACACTAAGGTTAGCGGAAAAAACAGATATGAAATCGGTTCTTAATTTAATTACAGAACTTGCAGTTTTTGAAAGAGAACCAGATGCAGTTGAAATAACTGTAGATGATTTAATTCGGGATGGTTTTTCAAACCCACCAAAGTTTAGAGTTTATGTTGCTGAGCAAGAAAATACCATTATTGGAATTGCTTTATTTTATGAGAGATTCTCTACTTGGAAAGGAAGAACTTTACATCTAGAGGATTTAATTGTTACTAAAAGTAAACAAAAGATAGGAGCAGGTAAAGCATTGTATACCGCAGTTTTAAAATATGCGTATGATCACAACTTTAATAGAGTAGCGTGGGAGGTAATTGATTGGAATTCAAATGCTATTGATTTTTATAAAAGTACTGGAGCTACGTATTTAAATAATTGGTCTGTGGTTCAGATGAATAAAGAAAATTTAGAAAAATTTATTCAAGACAATTAGTATGAAGGTTTTTAAATTTGGAGGGGCTTCAATAAATAGTGCAGAAGCGATTAGAAATGTTGCGGATATTCTTGATAATGAAGCTGAGACAAATTGTCTAGTGGTTATTTCTGCAATGGGTAAAATGACCAATGCTTTCGAAAAAATTATTGATGCGTATATCACAGACAATAAGGATGACCTATCAAAATACATACACTATACAACTGATTATCATGAACAGATTATAAAAAATTTATTTAGCAAAAATCATCAAATACACAAAAAAGTAGCCTCATTATATGAAAAACTGACTCTTTTTTTAACTCAAAATAATGCATACAATTATGATTATGTATACGATCAAATAGTTTGTTTTGGAGAGTTATTGTCATCAACAATTGTCAGTGATTTTTTAAATCAAGCAGGAATAACTAATAGTTGGAAAGATGCAAGAGATCTTATAATAACAGATACCACTTTTAGGGATGCTGCAGTTCATTGGAAAGAAACAGAAAAACGCATAAAGAATAAGATAGATTGCTCAAAAATAACTTTAGTTCAAGGATTTATAGCAGGTGATTTAAATGGAAATACAACTACTTTAGGGAGAGAAGGTTCTGATTATACCGCTGGGATTTTTGCCTATTGTTTAGATGCTGAAAGCCTTACGATCTGGAAAGATGTTTTAGGAGTATTGAATGCAGATCCTAGAGAATTTAAAGGCACAAAACTTCTTGAGCAAATATCTTATGAGGAAACCATTGAAATGGCTTTTTATGGTGCTTCTGTGATTCATCCCAAAACCATTAAACCCCTTCAAAACAAACAAATACCGTTGATAGTTAGATCGTTTAAGAACCTTAATTCTCAGGGAACAAAAGTTACTAAAGAAGCGGAAATGTACCCCTATGTTCCTTGTTATATTGTCAAAAAAAATCAAGTATTAGTTTCTATATCGTCTTTAGATTTTTCATTTATTGTTGAAGAAAATATCAGTTATATTTTTAAACTTTTTCATAAATACCAATTGAAAGTTAACTTAATTCAAAACTCAGCGATTAGTTTTTCAGTGTGTATTGATAACAATTTAAATCATTTTGACCAGTTTTTTAATGAAATTAAGGAAATGTATAAAGTATCTTTTGTTAAAAATGTAGATCTATTCACAGTTAGGCATTTTAATAAAAATTCACTTCGTAAAATTCATAATATGGGAACGTCACTTTTATCACAAATTAATAAAAACACAGCTCAGATTATAATTCAAAAAGAATAAATACCTTAATTTTTGTTTTTTTGGTTAAGTTTGCGTTAAGCTGTTGTTTAATATATGGAGTTAGTAACCTCAAAAGAAATTGCCAAAGTAATTGGAGCCGATAAGTTTGGTTTCATTGGAACTTTTATGGGTTGGATTTTATTGAGATTATTAAGAATTTCTGAAGTCAATAAAATATATCAAAAACACAAAGAAAAAAAAGATTTAATTTTTTTAAATGGGATTTTAGAAGAATTTCAAATAGAGTTTGAAATTCCGGAAGAGGATCTAAAAAGAATTCCAAAAAATGGTTCTTTCATCACAGTATCTAACCATCCTCTTGGAGGAATTGATGGCATACTTTTATTGAAATTATTGATAGAACATCGACCAGATTACAAGATTATAGCAAATTTTTTATTACATCGAATTGAGCCTTTGAAGCCTTTCGTAATGCCTGTAAATCCTTTTGAAAATCATAAGGATGCTCAATCTAGTATACTTGGATTAAAAAATTCACTCCAACATATAAAGAATGGAAGTCCACTGGGGATTTTTCCTGCCGGAGAAGTGTCTACTTACAGAGATGGGAAATTAATGGTTGATAAACCTTGGGAATTAGGAGCTGTTAAGCTGATAAAGAAAGCAGAGGTTCCAGTAATACCCATCTATTTTCACGCTAAAAACAGTAGACTTTTTTACATTCTATCAAAGATTAGTGACACTCTCAGAACAGCTAAATTACCCTCAGAGTTGTTGTCTCAAAAAAATAGAATTATCAAGGTTAGAATAGGTAAACCTATATCGGTTAAAGATCAATTAGAATTCAAAGATGTTGATTCTTTCTATGAATATTTAAGAAAGAAAACATACATGCTAGCAAATCCTTTTGTTAAAAATCCACAAAATATTCTTTCAACTCAAAATTTAAAAATTACAATACCACCAAAAAAAATTACCTCACAAAAAAGCACATATGGTTTTATTAAAGAAGTGACTTTATTGAGAAAAAAAGATAAAAGACTTCTAAAAAGTAAAAATTATGAGGTGTTTTTTGCATCAGCTAAAGAAATACCGAATCTATTGCATGAAATAGGTAGGCTTCGTGAAATTACCTTCAGAGATATTGGAGAGGGAACAAATAAGGCTATTGATCTTGATAAGTTTGACAAGTATTACCATCATTTATTTCTTTGGGATAGACAATCTAAAGTTTTAGTAGGTGCTTACAGGATGGGACTTGGTAAAAATATTTTTAAAAAATATGGTATTTCAGGATTTTATATTCAAACCTTATTTCGTTTAGAGCCTGAATTATATGGAATGATGGAAAGAACAATAGAAATGGGTAGAGCTTTTATTATAAAAGAGTATCAACAAAAGCCCATGCCACTTTTTCTTCTTTGGAAAGGAATTGTTCACATAACCTTGAGGTATCCAGAGTATAAGTATTTAATGGGAGGTGTTAGTATTAGTAATCAATTTTCTGATTTTTCTAAATCATTAATGATTGAGTTTATGAAATCACATTATTATGATCCGTATATAGCTCAATACATTCAACCCAAAAAAGAATTTAAAGTTAAATTAAAAGATGCAGATAAAGATTTTGTTTTTGATGCAGCAAAAGCAGATATGCAAAAATTTGACAAGGTAATTGACGAAATAGAGCCAGGGGCTCTTAGAATTCCGGTACTCATAAAAAAATACGTCAAACAAAATGCTAGACTGGTTGCTTTTAATGTAGATCCCAAATTTAATAATGCTGTTGATGGTTTAATGTATATTAAGGTGTCAGATATTCCAGAGAGTACAGTGAATCCAGTAATGGAAGAATTTCAGGCTGAATTGGAAAGAAAATCAGCTGAAGAAAATCAAAAGTAGTTTACCATAATTTATCTCAATAAGAGTAAGCTGAAATTCAAGTATTTAAACATTGTAAGAATTGAGAAAAAGGTGTAGTTTTGCACTCAATTTTTTTAAGAATAATACACGAAAATGGATATTACAAGAGAGAATATTGACGCATTAAATGCAGTTGTGAAAGTAGATATAATCGCAGATGATTATCAATCAAAAGTTGATAAAATTTTAGTTGACTATCGAAAAAAAGCAGACATTCCTGGTTTTAGAAAAGGTCATGTACCCATGGGAATGATTAAAAAGCAGTATGGGAAATCAGTTATGATTGATGAAGTAAATAAACTTTTACAAGACGAACTGAATAAGTACCTTACTGAAGAAAAAATAGAAATTTTAGGGAATCCAATTCCTAGAATTCAGGAAAATTTTTCTTGGGACACTAAAAGTTTTTCTTTTGAATTTGAATTAGGTTTAGTTCCACAATTTGAGGTTAATTTAAATTCAAAAAAGAAAATAACTCAGTATGTTATTAATGCAGATAAATCTTTAATTGATAAAGAAGTTGAAAACTTACAATCTCGTTATGGGAAAATGTCTTCAGTAGATGTCATTGATGAAAAAACTAATGTTACGGGTACTTTTGTTAATGAAGAAAAAGAGATTGAAAAAAAATCTACCATTAACCTATCTGATATTAAAGGAAAGACAAATTTAAAAAAGTTTATAGGTGGTAAAGTAGGTGATGTTATTGAATTAAAAACTAAAGGTTTGTTTTCTGAAGATTCAAAACTAATGGCAGCTCTTGGCTTATCTAGTGATGAAACAAAAGGGTTGAATATAAAGGTTTTGTTTACAATTGAAGAAACAACAGAGATTGAATTAGCAGACTTGGATCAAGAATTATTTGATAAATTATTTACAGATGGAAGTGTTAAGTCTGTAACTGAATTGAGAAATAAGATTAAAGAAGATGCTGAAAAACAATTTCAACAACAAGCAGATCAGCAATTATTAAATTCAGTTACCGAATTTTTAATTGACAATACAAGTTTTGAGTTGCCTTCAGAATTTTTACAAAAATGGTTAGCTACAGCAGGGGAAAAACAATTAACTCCAGAGCAGGCCGCTGAAGAATACAGTAAATCAGAAAAAGGATTACGCTATCAATTAATTCAAGAGAAAATATTGAAAGACAATGATATTAAATTGGATTATGAGGAACTTAAAGAGTATGCAAAAGGGTTTATAAGAACTCAAATGGCTCAATTTGGAAATATGAATCCTGAAGATTCTGAATTAGATGATATTGCTAACAGAATACTTGCCAATCAAGAGGAGGCAAGAAAACTTCAAGATCAGTTGCTAAGTCAGAAATTAATGACTTTCTATAAAGAAAAAATGACTTTCAAAACCAAAAAAGTTTCATATGAAGGTTTTATTAAAGAAGTTTACAAATAACGAACATCTTTAAAATACGTAAAAAAACTTCTCCTAATTAAGAGAAGTTTTTTTGCTTTTTAGAGTCTGAGAATTATTCACTAATAGTTACTATATTTACAAGAACAATTTAAAAAAAATAAGTCAATGGATTACGGAAGAGAATTCGAAAAATTTGCAATTAAACATCAAGGAATTAGCAGTACATATTATAATCAATTAATTACTAATATGACTCCTAATATCATAGAAGAGCGCCAATTAAATGCTGTTGCAATGGATGTTTTTTCTCGTTTAATGATGGATAGGATTATCTTTTTGGGTACAGGGATTAATGATCAAGTAGCAAATATTATTCAAGCTCAATTATTGTTTTTAGAAAGTGTAGATTCTTCAAAAGATATTTCTATATATATTAACTCGCCAGGAGGAGGAGTATATGCAGGGTTAGGAATATATGATACCATGCAATTTATAAAACCTGATGTTGCAACAATTTGTACTGGAATGGCAGCATCAATGGGTGCAGTTTTGATGTGTGCAGGTGAGAAAGGAAAACGTTCTGCCTTACCTCACTCCAGGGTAATGATACACCAACCCCTAGGAGGAGCTCAAGGACAAGCCTCAGATATTGAGATAACTGCTCGAGAGATTTTAAAATTGAAAGATGAATTGTATCAAATAATTGCGAAGCACTCAGGACAAACTGTAGAAAAAGTTCATGATGATTCAGATCGAGACTATTGGATGAAAGCAGAAGAGGCTAAAGCTTATGGTATGATTGACGAAGTTTTGATAAGAAAATAGCTTTTGTAAATTTAATAGTAATGTAGTAATGGCAAAGGAAGAAAATTTAGAATGTTCATTTTGTGGGCGAAAAAAATCTGAAACAGATTTATTAATTGCCGGAATGGATGCTCATATTTGTGATAAATGCATTGAACAAGCCCATGGTATAGTCGAGGAAGAAATTTCTGAGGCAAATACAGGAGTTTTAGCAAAAGAAATTTTACTTAAGAAACCCTTAGAAATTAAATCTTTTCTAGATCAGTATGTAATTGGACAAGATGAAACTAAAAAAGCAATGTCAGTTGCAGTATACAACCACTATAAAAGACTTACTCAAGTAAATGATGAAAATGAGGTAGAGATTGAAAAAAGTAATATTGTTTTAGTTGGTGAAACGGGAACAGGAAAAACCTTAATAGCACGTAGTATCGCTAAAATGTTAAATGTCCCTTTTTCTATTGTAGACGCTACAGTATTGACTCAGGCAGGTTATGTAGGAGAAGATGTTGAGAGTATCTTAAGTAGATTGTTACAAGCAGCAGATTATGATGTTGCAAAAGCACAAAAAGGTATCGTATTTATTGACGAAATAGACAAGATAGCTCGTAAAGGAGACAATCCATCAATTACAAGAGATGTATCAGGAGAAGGAGTACAACAGGCATTATTAAAATTATTGGAGGGTTCTGTTGTAAATGTTGCTCCAAAAGGAGGAAGAAAACATCCTGAGCAAAAATTTATTGAAATTAATACTAAAGATATCTTATTTATAGCTGGAGGAGCCTTTTCTGGGATTGATAAAATGATCAGTAAAAGGTTAAATATGCAAGCTGTTGGGTTTGGTGCATCAATTGAAGAGGATAGGATTGATGATGAAAATTTGTTACAATATATCATCCCCTCTGATCTTAAATCTTTTGGATTAATTCCAGAAATCATCGGTAGATTACCTGTTTTAAGCTATATGAATCCTTTAGATACAAAAATCTTAAGATCAATTTTAACAGAGCCTAAGAACTCAATTATAAAGCAATATGAAAAACTTTTTTCTATGGATGATATAGATTTTAAAGTTGAAGAAGGGGCTTTAAATTACATTGTTCAAAAAGCAGTTGAATATAAATTAGGGGCTAGAGGATTACGCTCACTCTGCGAAGCTATTCTTACAGACGCTATGTTTGAGCTGCCAAGTTCAGATGTGAAAGAATTGATAGTTACAAAAGATTATGCAGAGGAGAAGATGACGAAAACTACACTAAAAAAATTAAAGGCGGCATCCTAGTGCTTGAATTTAAATTACAGTTAACCTCACTAATTTAATTGGTGAGGTTTTTTAATTTTCAAATCATTCAAAATTTCTAATTACTATATTTGTTTTGACATTTCCAAGTCTATTTAAATGATATCAAGAAGTACCATCGATCGAGTTTTTGAAACTGCCCGTGTAGAGGAGGTAATCGGTGAGTTTGTACAATTAAAAAAAGCGGGAAGTAATTTTAAAGGATTGAGTCCTTTTTCAGATGAAAAATCTCCTTCTTTCATGGTATCTCCAGTAAAACAAATATGGAAAGATTTTAGTACTGGAAAAGGGGGTAACGCAGTTTCTTTTCTAATGGAACATGAACACTACTCGTATCCCGAGGCTATTAAATTCTTAGCAAAAAAATATAATATAGAAGTTGAAGAGACTGTTCAAACAGATCAGGAAAAAGAGCAAATGAACGAACGTGAAAGTATGTTTTTGGTTTCAAATTTTGCTAAAGAATATTTTCATGATATTTTAATGTATTCTACTCAAGGAAAAGCTATTGGCCTTTCGTATTTTAAGGAGAGAGGTTTTAATGAAGATAGTATTAAAAAGTTTGATCTAGGGTATTGTTTAGACAATTGGGACTCCTTTACAAATGAAGCACTAAAAAAAGGATATGATATAAAATACTTGGCAAGTACTGGAGTCACTATAGTAAGAGAAAATAAACAATTTGATCGTTTTAAAGGACGTGTCATGTTTCCTATACATAGTATGTCCGGTAGAGTTTTAGGGTTTGGAGGAAGAACTCTTTCAAGTGATAAAAAAACTGCTAAATATGTGAATTCACCTGAAAGTGAAATCTATCATAAAAGTAAAATCCTTTATGGAATCTATCAAGCAAAAAAAGAGATTGCTAAACAAGATAATTGTTATTTGGTAGAGGGGTATACAGATGTTATTTCTTTCTACCAATCTGGTATTGAAAATGTGGTAGCATCATCAGGTACTGCATTAACTTCAGATCAAATTCGATTGGTTAATAGACTGACAAAAAACATAACTGTTCTTTTTGATGGAGATGCTGCCGGAATTAGAGCTTCTATCAGAGGGATAGATTTAATTCTTGAACAAGGAATGAATGTTAAGGTAGTTGCTTTTCCAGATGGAGAAGACCCAGACAGTTTCGCAAAAAAACATTCTGAAGCTTCATTGAGAGAATATTTAGAGAATTCTTCACAAGACTTTATCAATTTTAAAGTTTCACTTTTAATGAAAGACGCGAATAATGATCCTGTGAAAAAGGCAGGATTAATTCGTGATATCATGACTAGTATTTCTAAAATTCCAGACAGTATTCAACGAGAAGTTTATGTGCAAGAATGTTCACGTATTATGGAGATATCTGAGCGAGTTCTATTTAGTGAATTGGCACAATTGATTTCAAAAAATACTCAAGATTCTAAAAAGACACAACAAAAAGAAAAACAGTCATTTGAGGTTGTAAAAAAGCAAACTGAACAAATAAAAGAGGTTAATTCTTTATTTATTTTGGAAAGAGAAATTATCAGAATTTTATTGTTATTTGGAAATCAGGAAACAGACTTTATAGATTTTATAGAAGTTGAAGATGAAGATGGGGTAATCCATTTAGAAAAAGAAAAATACACCAATCAGGTTTCTAAAGAGTTATATTTAAATCTTCAAGATGACGAAATAGAATTTTCAAATGAAGTTTTCCAAAGTATTTATTATGAAATGATTCATCAACTCAATCAAGAGGATAAGATTGATTTGGAAACATTTATTAACCATTCAAATCCTCATATATCCTCTATTGTTACCTCAATTTTAATGGATGATGAAAAATATACATTAAGTGATTGGAAGCGAAAAAATATTTTTGTTACTGAATCTGTAGAAGTGTTGTCTAAATTAGTAACTGACGCTATTCTTAATTTAAGAAGAATATTAATAGATAAAAAAATACAACAACTTATTCAACCCAATGAAGCGTTAGATGATAAGAATATTGATTTAGAAATGATTCAAAACTATATTGAACTAAAAAAACGACTTTATAATAAATTAATGAGAGTTGTTTAAAAATTTATCTCATAAACTTTAAGATATTATTGTAAAATAGTTTTTATTTTTTCTTTAGTTTTACGGTAAAATTTAAAGTTATCCCCTAAATGAAAAAATTAGCCCTCTTTACAAAATCATTTATGCTTGTCATTTTAACACCTTTAGAAATATCCAAAGGGCAAAGACGGAGACAGCTAATAAGAGCAAAAAAAGTATTTAACTCTGCTAGATTACTTTAATTTTTCTGGAATCATACACACGGGTATCGGATCCATTTTATGCTTATTAGATGTATTTAAATTCAGGTAGGTTTTATATACTTCTTTTTTTCTTCCATCAAATTCATCAATTTTTTTACCCATTGTTTGAGCATTCATAGCCCACTCTAGTTCATCATAGCTAGCACCTAATTGATCTTCATCTGTTCGGTCATCACCCCATAAGCCATCTGTAGGTGGAGCATTTTGAATTTCTTTATTTATTCCTAAAAAATCAGCAATTGAATAAACTTCAGATTTCATCAAATCTGCTATTGGACTTAAATCTACACCTCCATCTCCATATTTTGTGTAGAACCCTACACCAAAATCTTCAACTTTATTTCCAGTACCTGCAACCAACAAATTTTCTAAACCAGCAAAATAATATAAGCTTGTCATTCTCAATCTCGCTCTAGTATTGGCTAAACTCATAAAACGATCTTCTTCATTGTTGACTTTAGGCATCGCCTCAACTAAGCTATCAAAAACGGGAGTTAAATTTACTTGAGTAGAACGTACATTCTTAAAATGATTTTTAAGGAAAGAAATATGACGTGTTGCCCTGTTTTCTTGATTTTTTTCTTGATGAATAGGCATTTCTAAACATAATGTAGGAAAACCCGTTTTAGCACATAATGTGGAGGTGACAGCTGAATCTATACCTCCTGAAACACCAATTACAAATCCTTTAACTCCAGCATTAGCTGCATACTCTTTTAACCAAGATATTATATATTGAGTAACTTTTTCAACTTGCATAGAAAACTATTTTAGTATTTTTGACGTTTTTAACACGTAGCTAAGATACAAAGCATATGCGATATTATTTCTTATTTTTCGTTCTACTACTATTTTTGAATTCTTGTCAAAAAGAAGTTAAAAAAAATGTTGATACTTCAAATATTGAAGTAGAATTTATGATTAATCGATTTGAACAAGATTTTTATGATCATGGGGGAGAAAATCTTGAAGAATTAAAAAATAAATATCCACTTCTTTTTCCTGATAATACTCCAGATAGTATTTGGATGGCTAAGATTAATGATAGAGATGAACAAGAGTTATATAGCGAAACGCAAAAATTATATTCATCATTTTCTGATATAGAATCAGAATTGAGGTCATTATTTCAACACGTTACCTATTATAATCCTCTATTTAATACTCCAGATATTATTACGGGCTTAAGTAATATTGATTATGATTATAGAGTTATTTACAATCAAGAACTAGTATTTATATCACTTGATGTATATCTGGGTAGTACTCACCCATTTTATGGTGATTTTCCATCCTATATCAAGCAAAATAATGTCCGGGAAAGAATTATTGTTGATGTTGCTAGTGCTATTGTAGATTCTCAAATTAAACCTTTAACCAATAGATCTTTTCTAGCTAAAATGATTCATGAAGGAAAAAAATTATACCTCCTTGAACTTTATTTGCCATTAAAATCTGAAGCAGTAAGAATTGGATATAACAAAATAAAATACGATTGGGCTCTCACAAATGAAGAACAGGTTTGGAAATATTTTATAGAAAATAATTTATTATATAGTACAGATACAAAATTGAATAAACGATTTTTAGAAGATGCACCTTTTTCAAAATTTTATATCAGTGAAGACAAAAATTCACCAGGACGAATTGGTCAATGGATTGGCATGCAAATTGTTCGCTCATTTATGGCTAATAATGATGTATCTTTATCAGATTTATTACTAAAAAATGAAGAAGAGATTTTTAAAAAATCTAAATATAAACCAAGAAAATAATGGCCGTAGCACACACTTCTAAAATTGAATTTACTGTTGAGTTAGATGAAAATAAAATCCCAGAAAATATTAACTGGACAGCAGAGGATGGAGGAATTGAAAAGGAATCCTCAAAAGCAATTATGTTGTCAGTTTGGGATCATAAAAAAAAGGATACCTTACGAATAGATCTTTGGACTAAAGACATGCCAGTTGATGAAATGAAACAATTTTTTCATCAAACTTTAGTTTCTATGGCTGCTAGTTTTGAACGAGCGACAGATGATCAAAAAATGTCTGCAACGATGAGGGATTTTTGTGAATATTTTGCAGAAAAACTTGAGTTAAAGAAATAATAGCTTAAAAAACACAAGTTGAGATGGTTTAATCATGTGAGTTGATAATTCTTAATATTTGCTTGTAGTCATTATGGTTGTTTACAAAATCTAATTCAGATACATCAATAATTAGTGTGTTAAGATGTTGTTCAGTTTTGATAAAACCACTATAACCATCATGAATTTTTTGCAAATAACTTGCCTCAATATTCTGCTCATAGTCTCGACCTCTTTTTTTAATATTATCCAGAAGTCTATTGGTGTTTTGATACAGATAAATGTATAAATCGGGTTTTACAATTTCTTTATACATGATGTCAAAAATTTTTCTGTACAAAGTATATTCTTCTTTCTGTAATGTTACTTGTGCAAAAATTAATGATTTAAAAATATAGTAATCAGATACGATAAGGTTTTTGAATAAATCAAACTGAGCTAAATCATCAATTAGCTGTTGATATCTGTCTGCTAAAAAACTCATTTCTAAAGGGAAAGCAAATCGTTCTTTATCTGTATAAAATTTTGGAAGGAATGCGTTGTCTGCAAATCGTTCTAGGATCACTCTAGCGTTAAATTCATCACTCATCAATTTTGCTAAAGATGTTTTTCCAGCACCTATATTCCCTTCAATAGCTATGTAGTTATATTTTTCGGTCAAAGGAATTGGTCTATCCAGTTTAGACGAAGTTTTTTTAACTAGTGTAGTATCTGTACAGCTATTTAAACAATGGTAAAGTTGTTTTTTTTCTATGGGATGAAGCGTGTTTTTTGCAATTTCAACTAAAGGAACTAAAACAAATTTTCTATCTAGCATTCTAGGGTGGGGGATAATGACATCTTTTGAAAATACGATTTCATTATCAAATAATAAAATGTCGATATCTATCCTTCTATCAGAATATTGCTTTGTTTTATTTCTCTTCCTTCCTAGCTCTTTCTCAATAATCAGAAGTTTCTTTAGAAGGCTTTCTGGTTGTAGATATGTGGATACACTAATGCATATATTATAAAAATCTTCGCCTTCATACCCCCAAGAACCTGTTTCATATACAGATGATATTTTTTGAATAGCACCAATATTTTCTGCAATTTTATGAATTGCTTCCTGTAAATTTTTTAATTTATCTCCTTGATTTGAGCCTAAAGATAGATATGTTAGACGTTGTATTTTCATATTGTTTTACAAAGAAACTAAAATAAAGTATATCGGTTGTATGGAAACAAAAAAATCGCCAAAAAAAACTTTTTTGGCGATTATAAATAGTTAAAAAACAAGATTTTACTCTTCCTTCTTGTTGTCTTCTTTTGGCTTTCGATTGTCTCGAGGTCTTCTATCATCTCTACGATTATCACGTCCTCGATTGTCTCTACTTCCTCTCTGATCACGTCCTCTAGAGTTATCTCTTGGAGGTCTTTCTACAAATCCCTCAGGTTTTGGCAGAATAGCTTTTCTAGAGACTTTCTCTTTCCTTGTTCTAGGATCTAAACCAAAGTATTTTACATCTAATATATCACCCATTTTAACAACATCGGTTACATTATTTGTTCGCTCCCATGCTAGCTCGCTTACATGAAGTAAAACTTCATTTCCAGGAGCTTCAGTATATTCAACAACAGCACCAAAATCTAAAATTTTAATAACTTTTACTTCATATACAGAACCTTTTTCTGGTTTAAACATCATAGATTCTATTCTTGAAATAACTGTTTCTATACCCTCAGGTTTAGTTCCTAAAATTTCAATGATACCTTCTTCAGTAACAGGATCCTCTGTAATTACAATTGTAGTTTCAGTTTCCTTCTGTAATTCTTGAATATGTTTACCACCTGGTCCAATAAATGCTCCAATCAAATCATTAGGAATTCTTCTTGTAACCATTTTTGGAGAATGTTCTTTTACATCTGCGTTTGGTGCAGGAATAGTATCTGTTAGTTTTCCTAAAATATGTAAGCGTCCATCTCGTGCTTGCTTTAACGCATTGACTAAAATTTCATAACTTAATCCTTTGATTTTAATATCCATTTGACAGGCAGTAATTCCCTCTGAAGTTCCGGTTACTTTAAAATCCATATCTCCAAGATGATCTTCATCTCCCAAGATATCTGATAATACGGCATAACGTTGTCCATCAGAAATTAATCCCATAGCAATTCCAGAAACAGGTCTTTTAATTTGTACCCCTGCATCCATAAGAGCCATAGTTCCAGCACAAACTGTTGCCATAGACGAAGAACCATTAGATTCTAATACTTCAGATACTACTCTGACAGTGTATGGGCAGTCTTCAGGAATCATACCTTTTAACCCTCTTTGGGCTAAATTTCCATGACCAACTTCTCTTCTTGAGGTTCCTCTTAGCGGTCTAGCTTCACCTGTACAAAATGGAGGGAAATTATAATGTAGATAAAAAGTTTCCTCACCTTCGTAAGATGGCATATCAATTTTATTTGCTTCTCTCGAAGTCCCTAGAGTTACAGTTGCTAATGCTTGAGTTTCTCCTCGTGTGAAAACAGAAGAACCATGAGTTGAAGGTAAGTAATCTACTTCACACCATATTGGTCTAATTTCATCAGTTTTACGTCCGTCTAATCGTATACCTTCACTTAACGTTAATTCTCTGACTGCTTCTTTTTCAGCTTTACTGTAGTATTTGGATACTAATTCTCCAAATTCTTCCATCTCTTCTTCAGTGAAAGAAGCTTTTATTTCTTCTTTGATTTCTGCAAATGCAGCTCCACGTTCGGCTTTTGAAGTTCCTTGTTTTGCTACTGCATAACATTTGTCATAAGCTAAATCATGTACTTTTTTTGCTAATTCTTCATTCTCTTCAGCAGTGGTATATTCACGAACTTCTTTTTTTCCAAATGCTTCAGCAAGACGAACTTGAGCTTCAATTTGAATTTTTATAGATTCATGAGCAAACTTTATTGCATCTGCCATTTCTTCTTCAGAAATTTCATCCATTTCACCTTCAACCATCATTACAGAGTCAGCTGAAGCCCCAATCATCATATCAATATCAGATTCTGCTAACTGAGCTCTACTAGGATTAATGATAAATTCTCCATTTACTCTAGCAACACGAGCCTCTGAAATAGGACATTCAAAAGGGAAATCACTTAGTTGAATAGCTGCTGACGCTGCTAAACCTGCTAATGCATCTGGCATAACATCTTCATCATGAGACATTAACTGAATCATTACTTGTGTTTCAGCGTGGTAATCTTTTGGAAATAATGGGCGTAAAACACGATCTACTAAACGCATTGTTAGCACTTCTCCATCGCTTGGTCTAGCCTCTCTTTTAAAAAAACCGCCTGGGTAACGCCCTGCTGCGGCAAATTTTTCTCTGTAATCAACAGTTAATGGTAAAAAATCAACTGAACTCTGTTTGTAGTTAGACACTACAGTACACAATAACATTGCTTTTCCCATTTGAACAACAACTGAACCGTGAGCTTGTTTAGCTAGTTTACCGGTTTCTAAAGAGATGGTTCTTCCATCTCCAAGGTCTATGACCTCTCTAAATACTTTTGGAATCATACTTTAATAATTCTTTCTTAATTAAACTTTTCTTGTTGTGTGTGTTGTTGTGTGTTTGTTTTAATCCAATGGAAGTAAAAATTAAAAGAGGTAGCTCAGCAGCTACCTCTTTTGAATAGGTATTATTTTCTAATTCCTAATTCTTTAATTATTGCTCGATATCTAGTGATATCTTTTTTCTTTAGATAGTCTAAAAGACTTCTTCGCTTTCCAACCATTTTTACTAGAGAACGCTCAGTGTTGAAATCTTTACGATTTTGCTTTAAGTGTCCTGTTAAATGATTAATTCTGTGCGTGAATAACGCAATTTGTCCTTCGGTTGAACCAGTATCAGTTTTACTACTACCGTGTTTTTCGAAGATTGTTTCTTTTACTTCTTTTGTTAAATACATGCCAATATTATTTAAATGATTTTTATGCACATCAATGATTTTTTCATTGAAGATGCAAATGTACAATTATTTTATAAGGTAACCTACAAAATAAAGTTAGAAGAATAAAGTACTAGATAGGCTCTAATCTATTGAAGGTTAGAATGTAAAATAACAACTAGTTTATGCTCTGATGGGTTGATTTAATATCAAATCTATATACAGATTAATTTGTTTTTTAAGATTTTTTCTTTCATAAATTCCGTCTAGAAAACCATGTTCTAATACAAACTCAGATCGTTGGAATCCTTCTGGTAAATCTTTACCCGTTGTGTCTCTAACAACTCTTGGACCCGCAAATGCGATTAATGCATTCGGTTCAGCAATATTAATATCTCCTAACATCGCAAATGAGGCCGTAGTTCCTCCTGTTGTTGGATCTGTACATAAGGAAATGTAGGGTATTTTTGCTTCTGCAAGTTGTGCAAGTTTAGCAGAGGTTTTTACCAATTGCATCAATGATAAAGAAGCCTCCATCATTCTGGCTCCACCAGATTTTGAAATCATTAAAAAAGGCAGTCTATTTTTAATTGAATATTCTATTGCTCTAGCAATTTTTTCACCAACAACACTTCCCATAGATCCACCAATAAAAGAAAAATCCATTGCTGCTATTACAATATCTTTACCTAAAGATTTACCCACAGCAGTTCTAACGGCATCCTTTAATTTAGTTTTTTCTTGCGCAGCTTTTAATCGATCTGGGTATTTTTTTGTGTCTTCGAACTTAAGAGGATCTTTCGCTGTAATTTTCGAATCTAGTTCTTTAAACTTATTATTGTCAAAGAGCATTTCAAAGTATTCTTTACTGCCAATTCTAACATGATAACCGTCTTCAGGACTTACATAAAGATTACGTTTTAATTCTTCAGTATCTATTATTTTACCACTAGGAGTTTTATACCACAAGCCTTTTGGAGTATCTTTTTTTGCTTCCGTGGGTGTATTGATTCCTTTTTCTTTTCTTTTAAACCAAGCCATATGTATTAGTTAGTCGTCTGTTTATGAACTTAGTTTAAGTATTTTTTTACTTAAACTAAGTTGACAAATTTAATAGAATAATATTTAACATTCCAACAAAAAAGAAAGTCTGTTTAAATATTTAAACAGACTTTCTTTTTTCTGGCCTTATTAAACTATAAAGTATCTATATTATTTAGATCTTCAAAAGCTTTTTTTAATCTAGTTTTGAATGTAACTTCTCCTTCTCGCAACCATTTTCTAGGGTCATAATATTTTTTATTTGGTTGATCTTCACCATCTGGATTTCCAATTTGACTTGCTAAATATTCTGCTTTACCTTGCATGTAATCTCTAATCCCTTCAGTAAAAGCATATTGTAAATCAGTATCAATATTCATTTTAATTACACCATAACCAATAGATTCTCTAATTTCTTCTAGTGTTGAACCAGATCCTCCATGAAATACAAAATCAATTGTATTGTGAGGAACGTTATATTTTTTAGAAATAAATTCCTGAGAGTTTTTTAGAATTTTTGGTGTTAGCTTTACATTTCCAGGTTTATAAACACCGTGAACATTTCCAAATGCAGCAGCTATAGTAAATTGAGGACTAACTTTCATCAGTTCTTCATAGGCATAGGCTACTTCCTCTGGTTGTGTGTATAGTTTTGATGCATCAACATCTGTATTATCAACACCATCTTCTTCTCCTCCAGTGATTCCTAATTCAATTTCTAAAGTCATTCCCATTTTAGACATGCGCGCTAAATAGGTTTTACAAATTTCAATATTTTCTTCAATAGGTTCCTCGGACAAATCAATCATGTGAGAACTGTATAGAGGTTTTCCTGTAGCAGCAAAATGCTCTTCACTTGCTTCTAACAAACCGTCTATCCATGGCAACAACTTTTTCGCACAATGGTCTGTGTGTAAAATAACAGGGACCCCGTATGCTTCAGCCAATAAATGAATGTGTTTAGCACCTGCTACACCTCCTGCTATCGCTGCCTTTTGGTCTTCATTAGATAAGCCTTTTCCAGCATTAAATTGTGCTCCTCCATTCGAGAATTGAATAATTACAGGGGCATTTAGTTCTTTTGCTGTTTCTAAAACAGCGTTAATGGTATTTGAACCAACAACATTTACAGCTGGTAAAGCAAATGCTTTTTCTTTCGCAAGTTTAAAAATAGCTTGAACTTCTTCTCCAGTAGCAACTCCCGGTTTTATATTGTGACTCATTTTGTTTGTTTAAAAGGTTGAAATTTAGGCACCAAAAGTAATCAAAAAATAGCTAGAAGCGGTCTATTTTGGATGAGATGAGCTTAAAAATCGTCGAAATCGTTTTAGGAAAAAAAGTGAAATTGATTAAAAAGGATAATTTATTCCGATGTTATATACTGCATTTGAAAAATTATAATTCCTAAACCATTTATTAGTTTCTAAATAAGGTTCGTGCATTTTAAAACCTAGGTCAAGTCTAAAGACTAAAAAACTGAAATCATATCTGAGTCCAAAACCAGAACCAACCGCTATTTCTTTAAATGAATTAACACCATTAAATTTAGCTTCTTCCTCTGCAAATATTGAATTTGTAATATCCCAAATATTACCAGCATCAACAAATAATGCTCCTTTTAAACTTCCAAACAAATCAAATCGATATTCTGCACTAGTTAAAAACTTAAGACTTCCAATGTTATATTCTAATCCAGAATTTCTATTCCCGGGTCCTAAGTCATAGGTTTGCCATGCTCTTATGTCATTTGATCCTCCGGCAAAATAACTCTTAGTAAAAGGTATCGCAGAATTATCGTAAGGAATAATTGCACCAACAAAACTTCTAAAACCAATTACTGAAGTATCATCTATTTCCCAGAACTTTTTATATTCTATATCCGTTTTAAAGTACTGTGCTAGTGGAATATTAAAAATAGTTTTTCTGTTATTGTTATTTCTTTTATTAGATAATAATCCTCCTATATTTCCTGAGTTGGCAACTCTTATTTTAAAAAAGGAAAAGTTATTATCTCTAAAGTCGCTTTGGTTATTGTAAGTAAACGAATAGGCTATTGTTGGAATTAAAAAGTCTGATGTTATGATATTATATCGATCTAATATATTTAAATTATTTCTGTAAGAATCAGGGTTATTCGCTAGAAAATCTAAATCGTTAAAAACAGTTCTCATGAAAGTGACTGTTTCTTGCCGTCTTTCTAGATTATAATTTGGGTCGTTAAAAAATTCTTTTGCGATAGAATTTAGTTTTACATATTCTGAGTTATAGATGTCAAAATAATTACCAATTCTTAAGTTTCTAACGTATTGTGTATTAAAAATATCTAATTGAATCGTTTTTTTTGCATTGTATTGCCATTTGTAACTCATTAATGCTGTTACGGTTTCTCTATCTAATCCGATATTTTGCTGAATACTTGTTCCCAATGAAAAGATAGTTTTTGGAGACATTCTTTTTGGAACTAATTTATTGATTCCAAAAGGCGCAACAAATCGTGGGATTTCTAGGGACATATCTGCTCCAATTTCCCATGAATTGAAGAATTGTTCCTCTTTATTTGCATCTTGTGAAGCATTAAAAAATGAGCTTAAAAATGAAAGTTTAAAAATTTCAGCACCTTTAAAAATATTTCTATTTACAATAGAGAATTTTGCAGAAACACCAAGATCTCTGATATTTGAGTGTGTAAGTTCAGTTTCTAGGTCTAAACTAAATTTATCTAAAGGTGTAAGTAAAATCGAGACATCTAGTTGATTATTAAGACTATCTACAGGTTCGTATTTGATGTTGATTACCTTAAAATTTCTTAATGATTTTAGATGTTTTCTGGTTAAATTCCTCAAGGAGTCAGCATATACATCATTAGGTTTAACAAAGATAGATTCTGATAAAAGTTTTGGATTGTACTTTATTTTTTTATGGGCAAGAAAAGTAATCCCTTTATAATTTACAGAATCTAAGTTCGGAGTGTCTTTTTTAGAAAATGAATAATCTGTATAAACAGTCACTTTCCTTATTTTTTGAATCTTGTAGGGTTTTAAAATATAATCTCCATTTGATTTTAAAACTCTTTTTTTATCAAAAATAACAAGATCAATGTTTGTTTTGTAGTTGTTTGTACTAGCTGTGTCAATGTTGTAATAGCCTAAATCATTTTCTGTAAAGTGATAAATACCATTATTTCTAAAAAGACTGGTAATTCTTTTGGCCTCTTTAATGAAATTACTCTCAATAAATTGATCTCCTGTTTTTAAATAGGACATCGCTTTCTTTGATTGATATAAAGAGTCTAAAACAGGAGATTTTATTTTTGTTCGAATAGAATCTATATACGTTGGTCGTCCTGTATTGATAATATAATCTATTTCACCTTTTTTAGTATTAAGAAGTTTTTTATTTGAGCTTACTTCTACTCTAAAATACCCCCTATTTTTGTGGTATGCCGTTAGGTTATTAATGGTTTTTTTAATTTTTTTATCATCAATGGTTATTGGGGCTTGACCATTTTTTAAAAACCAATTGTTCAAACGAATCATACTGTTTGCAAAAGAAATACTTTGCTTTTCCGAAAAAACATTTTTGATGAAATTATATGTTTTTGGTTTGAGAGTTCCCCAATCTGAAGCTTTTTTTGGTTTATTATTGTCTCCTAAATTATAAAAGTACAAAGACAACGGTAGACCCAATGTTTTGCTATTTGGTTTTTGAACTAATAATTCAATTAAATCTGTATTGTTACTTTTTTTATCGTTAATAACGATAGTATTCTGAGTCAATAAATAGTCAGAGTCTTTTACTCTCTTTACCGAGCTACAACCAGATATAAATAATATTAATAAAGAATAAAAAAATATTTTTTTCATGAATTACATCCAAAATATAAACTCAAAAATACTACTTTTGAGTTCTTTAATAAGAAATTTTTTTCACTAGCACATTAAAATAAAAGCTTCAGTTTTTATTATTCTATTTTAGTAATCTAATTTATTAAATGAAACTATCCAATAAATATCATAAACTAATAACTAGTTTATCTCAAAAAAAGTATCGTCAAAAACATCAATTATTTGTTGTAGAAGGGGTAAAAGTAGTTCGTGAGTTTTTAAAATCATCCTATGAATTGGAAATTTTATTTTCCACTGATAATGATTTTTCTTTTTTAGATTGTTTTATTGAAGTATCTCCTCAGGAGTTAAAAAAAATTAGCAGTTTAAAAACCCCAAATAAAGTTCTTGCGCTCTTTAAAATACCAAGGGAAATAAAAGTCGATTCTTCAGGATTGATTGTGGCACTGGATACTATTAATGATCCTGGAAACTTAGGAACTATTATTCGATTATGTGATTGGTTTGGTGTAAAACAACTTATCTGCTCTAGAGAAACAGTAGATTGTTATAATTCAAAGGTGGTTCAAGCCAGTATGGGTTCTTTAACCCGAGTATCCATTTCTTATCTTAACTTAGCAGCGTATCTTGAAACAGTATCCTCACCAATTTTTGTAGCAGATATGGATGGGGTTAGCGTCTATAAATCTCAACTACCTAGCTCAGCAATTTTGGTTATGGGAAATGAAGCCAATGGTATTTCGGAACCTATAAAACAATTAATAAGCAATAAGCTATCCATACCAAGATATGGTAATTCTCAACAAGCAGAGAGCTTAAATGTTGCTTCAGCGACCGCTATTTTATTGAATGAATTTAGAAGGTAAATTTATTCAAAAGCAAAATTTATAAAAATACCGCGTGTAGAAAAAGTGTTAATTGGTGATGTCCATGGACTATCATTGTTATTGTCGTCAATAAGTTCTCTATTCATAGCAAAAAGTCCTCGAATAGATGGTGAAAACTTAAAAAAAGATAAATAAATATCTACCCCAAAGCCAACCTCATACATAAAGTTTTTAGTTTTCATCCTAAATTCTCCACTGTAATTATCGTCAGAATTTTCTTGGTTACTAGAAAAATTATGATCGTAAGATACTCCGGCAAGTACATAAGGTCTTACATTATTCCATCTGTCTGTGCTCAATTTTAAAACTAAAGGTAAATGTAAATACGTAGAACCAATTTCACGAACACTATCTCTTGCTGTATCTAATAGTAAATTGTTGTTAAAATAAATGGACTTAGAATTACTAATTAGCCCAGGTTCAAAACGTAAGTTTACATTTTTATGAATTCTTAAATCTGCAATTAAACCTACATTAAATCCAGAGGTAGGTTTTATTTCAACAACTGTATTAGGAAAATTACTAGGTCTATAGTTAACCTTAAAATCGTTTTGATTTATACCTAAATAAAAACCATAATGAATTTTTGGATCATCAAAAGTGGGCAGGTTATCTACATTTCTTCTTGTTTGAGAAGATGCAGGGAGTATTAGGAATACACAAACAATAAAAAATAGTATTTTTTTCATATTATTTAGAAGCAGAGTATATAGTAGCAACACCAAATGTTACAGGGGTATATTCTGTATTAATAAACCCATTATCTTTTAAAATATTGTTGAAGGTTTCACCAAAAGGAAAATAATTTGCAGATTCACTAAGATAAGAGTAAGCTATTTTATCTTTAGAGAATAATTTACCAATCAAGGGTAAAATGAAAGAAGTATAAAATTTATACCCTTGTTTGAATGGAAATTTTGTTGGGTTTGAGGTTTCTAAAACAACAAATGTTCCGCTAGGTTTTAAAACTCGTCTTATTTCAAGTAGGCCTTTTTCTAAATTAGCAAAATTACGAACCCCAAATGATACCGTAATGGCATCAAAAGTGTTGTCTTCGAAAGGCATGCTTTCTGAATCACCAACAATCATTTCAATTTTGTCATCTAAATTAGCCTTGGATATTTTTTCTTTTCCTACGGCCAACATACCTTCTGAAATATCTAAACCAATAATTTTTTTTGGTTGAAGTGCTGACATCATTAATGCTAAGTCTCCAGTTCCTGTGGCTATATCTAGGATTTGTTGAGGATTATTTCTTGAAATAATCTTAACTACTTTTTTTCTCCAACTGATATCGATCCCAAATGATATAACTCTATTTAAGTCATCATAGTGCTTTGATATATTGTTGAACATGGTTGCAACTTGCTCTTTTTTACCTAGCTTAGAATCTTTATATGGTTTAATTATTTTAGGCATTTTATTTTGTCTATTGATACTTGAAATTTAATTATCCATTAATAGCGATTACTTGGCTAATTTCATTAGGTAGCATTTCTTGTAACATGGTCTCTATACCATTCTTTAGGGTAATGGTTGAAGATGGGCATCCACTGCAGGCTCCTTGTAAAATTACACTTACAATCTTACTTTCTTGATCATAAGATTTAAAGGCTATATTACCACCGTCTGATGCAACTGCAGGACGAATATATTCATCTAAAATAGCCACAATTTTTGCAGGAGTTCCCTCAAATTCTTCGGGATCAAATTCTTTTTGAGAGGATTGAGTTGTTTTTTGAATAGACTTTGGAAGCTCTGTTATGATGGGTTTATTGTCTTGTAAATATGAGCTTATAAAGTTTCTTATTTCAGCATGTATATCATTCCATTCTATTATATCAAATTTGGTAATGGATATGTAATTTTGAGATATGAAAACTTCTTTTACAAATTGAAATCCAAATAATGCTTTTGCCAATGGAGAAGATTTGCTGGCTTCTTCAATATTTTTATATTCAACATCCAAAGTTGTTAAAGAACTATTGGTTCCAAACTTCATAGTGGATGGATTTGGAGTTGCTTCTGCATAAACCTCAATTGCTGCTTTTTTTCTCGACTCAGAATTTTCCTTCACCGCGATTCCACCTGCTACAAAATAAGCTTCAATTTGTTCTTTAACTTCTTCTTGTACATCAATCCATTCAACAATATTATACCGTTGAATTGCAATAAAATTTGCTGTGATAAAGATTTTTTTTACAAAAGGTAAATAAAATAATTGTTGGGCTAGAGGTGAGTTTTTAGCTTCATCAATATTATTAAATTCGTAACTCCCTCCGTTTATTAAAATTTGATTGCTTACAAATTTTAAGATGTTTTCGTTGTTAGTGGGTTGAATTGTAATTTTATGTGCACTCATCAAAATAAAATAAGCAACAAAATTACTGCAAAAAAATGAATAGATATGTTAAATAGAAATAAAAAAGGAAGTTAAAAAATGGTATTTTTTTTGAAATTTACTTAAATCTTATTAGATATTTACAGAGAGTCCAATTGTAACTACAGTATTGTCAATGGCTAATTGTGCCGCCTCTATTTGGTTGTATTGAGGATAAAAGTTGTATTGTTCTCTCTTATTACTTTTTCTATAGGCTAGATTAAGTTTTATAGATCCAAAATTATATCCTAATCCAAATGAATAGGTTTCTTGATCATCTGAAAAAATTAAATTTTTATAAGGGCTTTCTAGATATTGATAGCCTCCTCTTAAACTTAATTGATTAATTCTCCATTCTGTACCAAGATGAATTGAACTAGCGTTTTGTAGTTGGTTGTCAAAAAATAAATTTTCTTGTGTAAAATTATCACCTGATAAGTATAAATTAGTATAATTTTTTGATGAATAATCTAAACTAATTAACCCAATTTTTCCAAAAATAAATGCTGTACTTGCTGTAATTTTTGCAGGTGCTCTTAATTTGTATAGTAGTTCTTGTATGGGTAAGTTTCCTCCAAATGTGTTATCATAAATTACGTCATCATTACTTACCTGAATTTCAGTATCTCCAAAAAAGCCATCATTGTTAATGATGTTGGTGTTTTCTATGAGTTCTGTGAACCATGTTGGTGATTGATAACTCAAACCTAGACGAATAGCATTTGTTGGTTTATAAATGAAACCTGCACTCAAAGAAAAACCAACACCATTTGTATAATTTTCTTGATAAAACTTTGAAGTTAATGAGTTTTCATTACCATCATTATTATTCTCCATCAATAGGGTTTGTTGACTAAAATTAATATCGTAAAAGTTTAATCCAGCCCCAACATGTAATTTTTCTTCATACAGTCCTGAGAATACAAAATTTAACTCAGCCAACTCACCATTGTAAAAGTTTGAGAATTCCTGATTTTCTGATACATTATACAGAATTGGGTTTTGACTTTCATCAAGAGGGAAACTATCAAATGTAGAAAATCCACTATTTCCATTAGCATTAAATCGATTTTCAAAATCAGTTGTAACTCTAAAGTTTACACCAAAAGCGAATTTCGACCACTCATTATCTATGTTGTTTTCGAAAGTAAATACTGCACCTGCATTTGATATATTGAAAAAATCTTCTTGAGTTGTCAGGGAATTACCATAGTAGTTGGTTGCAATGTCAGTATGTCGTGTTTGAAAGGCTATTGCCGCATTATTACCATTAAAAACTGATATTCCTGCAGGGTTAATGAGCATCGAAGAAACATCTCCACCCAGTGCACCAAAGGCTCCACCCATAGAAACAAACCTAGCACTCCCATTTTCATCATTATTTGAAAACATGATAGCTATATTTTGATAGTCAAGAGATTGAGAATAAGACACACTTGTAAGTGCAGCAAATACCACAAAAGAAATAATTTTTTTCATAAATAATTGATTAAATTTTAACCACCTCTTTTAGAAGAGCTTCTCGATGATGAACTCCTACTCCCAGAACTTCTTCCAGAGGATGGGCTGCTTCCTCGTGAAAAATTACTACTTCTAAATGAAGAACGCCTTGGAGAATTATTGTTCCTAGTTCTTGGAGAGCTATTGTTTCTAGATCTTGAAGCATTGGAATTGTTTCTAGATCTTGAAGTATTCGAGTTGTATCTAGATCTTTTTGATGTACTACTTGAACGAACATCAGGGTTTTCTCTGGTGCTTCTAGTTCGTCTACTTTTTACAGGAACATTTTTTGTTTGGCTATAAACCTTAATTTTATTTTTATCAATTCTTAGCCTATTCGCAAGGTTATCAACATTGATGTTTCTAGACGTATTTTGTGATCTTCTGTTAGAGAAGGTTACTCTTCTGTTATTATTGTTTACACTTCTGGAATTATAGTAGTTTCTTGAGCTTAAACCACTGTTATAATAATTTCTCCTTCCGTAATTAAAGTTTCTGTATCTATTGTACATGAAGCCATGGCCATAATAGTTTCTTGAATTAAAATAACCATACCCATATATTCCATTGAAAAAAGGGTTGTAATACGGAAACTGGAAATATCCATAACCAGGCCAAAAGGATGGATCACCAAACCTATTTCTCCATCCAAATCTCCATGCTCTTCTATTCCAAGGGTTTAAATACCCAAAACTATAATAAGGATCGTAAAAATTCCAATAATTATTCCAACCGTATCCAACGTTATTTAAATTTAGATTAATAACTACTTGATCACTGTCTTCATTTCCCCAAGCATTATTCATATTGTATGAATAGATACTCTCAGGAGCATTATTTATGGTGTCTTCAATCGAACTATAGGCTTCAATGTTGGTAAGGATATCTGTTCCATTAATACCATCAATTCTTTCAAGTTCTCTTGTGAAGTACTGATTTTCGCGTTCTTGGTATTCTTTGGTATTATCAACAATTATTCTTGTTCTGTTACTTTCTGAAGAATAAATACCATCAGTTTCAGGAACGTTTTGATAAACAGTACACGATGTTATCAAAGCGAATGCCAGAAGAAATAGTAGTGGTAGCAGGTTTAATTTGTGGTAATTTAACTTCATAATAATTTTTTTTAGTGTCAATAAAAGCAAAGAATGTAACTAAAAAGCTTTTTTTTTATTGTCTGTGCTTAAAATGCGTTAGTTTTGCTTTCGTATTTTTACATCACATCAAATTTACAATTTATTTAATAACCAATAAATAACAACATCTGTGCCAAAGTTTGGATTATGAGTAAGAAGTTAACAAAAAGAGCAGAAGACTATTCTAAATGGTATAATGAAATTATACAAAAAGCAGATCTAGCCGAAAATTCTGCGGTTAGGGGCTGCATGGTAATAAAGCCCTATGGTTTTGCTATATGGGAGAAAATGCAAGCAGAATTAGATAGGATGTTTAAAGAATCTGGGCACGAGAATGCTTATTTCCCGCTGTTTGTTCCTAAAAGTTTATTTGAAGCTGAAGAAAAAAATGCCGAGGGATTTGCCAAAGAGTGTGCCGTAGTTACACACTATAGATTACAAAATGATCCAGATAATACCGGTAAACTAAGGGTTGATCCTGAAGCGAAATTAGAGGAAGAGTTAATTGTCAGACCTACCTCTGAGGCTATTATTTGGAATACTTACAAAGGATGGATTCAGTCCTACAGAGATTTACCTCTATTAATAAATCAGTGGGCTAATGTTGTTCGCTGGGAAATGAGAACTAGATTGTTTTTGAGAACGGCTGAGTTCTTATGGCAAGAAGGGCATACTGCACATGCAACGAAAACTGAAGCAGTATCAGAAGCAGTTCAAATGCAAAAAATCTATGCTGAATTTGCTGAGAGCTTCATGGCAATGCCAGTAGTAAAAGGTTATAAATCTGAAAGCGAAAGGTTTGCTGGTGCCGAAGAAACTTATACAATAGAGGCATTGATGCAAGATGGTAAAGCTTTACAGGCAGGGACATCTCATTTTTTAGGTCAAAATTTTGCGAAAGCGTTTGATGTAAAATATACTTCTAAAGAGGGTAAACAAGAATATGTATGGGCAACTTCTTGGGGTGTGTCTACTCGATTAATTGGAGGTTTGATAATGACTCATTCAGACGATTTGGGATTAGTATTACCACCAAAACTTGCACCAATTCAGGTGGCAATCATTCCTATTTACAAAGGGGCAGATCAGTTAGCTGTGATTTCTGAAAAAGCTACATCTATTGTTAAATCATTAAAATCAAAAAGAATTTCTGTCAAATTTGATGATAGAGACACCTTTAGACCCGGAGCAAAGTTTGCAGAATATGAACTTAAAGGTGTTCCTGTAAGAATTGCTATTGGTAATCGTGATATAGAGAACAATACAGTTGAGGTTGCTAGAAGAGACACTCTAGAAAAAAAGACCATTTTTCAAGATGAGTTAATTAATTATATTGAAAATTTATTGGAGGAAATTCAAGAAAATTTATTTGCAAAAGCACTTTCATACCAGAAAAAGCACATCACGCCAGTAAATAGCTTTGATGAGTTTAAAGATACAATTAACAATAAAGGGGGATTTGTTTCTGCACATTGGGACGGAACAGTTGAAACTGAAAATAAAATTAAAGAATTAACTAAAGCAACCATCCGATGTATCCCTAATGATGCAAAAGAGGAGCATGGTTTCTGCGTTTTTTCAGGGAAAAAATCAGTAAGAAGAGTCTTATTCGCAAAGGCTTACTAAATTTTCTAAAAAAATATTGTAGAGTTTTAAAAACGTTGTATATTTGCATCCGCAATCAAAGGATTATTTAAATTTTGTTTGCATTTGGTCCGTTCGTCTAGGGGTTAGGACGCCAGGTTTTCATCCTGGTAACACGGGTTCGATTCCCGTACGGACTACAAGTTTTAAAAAAAAACATTAAAGAAATGGCAAATCATAAGTCAGCATTAAAAAGAATAAGAAGTAACGAGACTAAAAGATTGCGTAATAAGCATCAGCATAAAACTACACGTAATGCTGTAAGAGATTTACGCGCATCCTCAAACAAGAAGGAAGCTGAGGGGATGTTACTTAAAGTGGTTTCAATGTTAGATAAATTAGCTAAGAATAATATTATACACAAAAATAAAGCAGCTAATTTAAAGTCAAAATTAACCAAGCAAGTAGCTTCGTTATAGCCTTTAAACTTCTATAAAAAACGCTCTGTTTTGATATCAAAACAGAGCGTTTTTTTTGCACAAAAAATAAATTACCAATCATAACTTTTTTGAGTATCTAGTTTTATAAAGATAAAAAGTAAAAGGGTAAATCCCCATAATGAGGAGCCACCATAGCTGAAAAAGGGTAAGGGTATTCCAACAGTTGGTAAAAGTCCAATTACCATTCCAATATTTACAATCAAATGAAAAAATAAAATAGAAGCTACTCCATAACCATAAATTCTACCAAATTTATTGGCATGTTTTTCTGCTTTATAAATTATCCTGTAAAGAAGCCCCATAAATAAAAAAATAACAAAACTAGATCCCACAAAACCCCATTCCTCTCCTACAACGCTAAAGATATAGTCTGTATCCTGTGCGGGGACAAAATTACCTTGAGTTTTATCTCCTTCAAGAAAACCTTTCCCCCAAAATTTCCCAGAACTAATTGTTTGTATAGATTGATCTGAGTTATACCCAATTTGTTTAGTATCTGAGGTCATCCCCAAGATTACCTCAAATCGATCTCTTTGGTGTTTTTTTAAAATATTATTATAGGAATAATCTGCACTTAAAATAAAGATTGAAGAAAATAAATATAGTCCTAAAACCTTAATCCAATTAAATTTCAAGAAACGTTTATTTCTGTATAGGCGATATATAATATAAATAGTTATTAGAACATATAAAAAACTTATGATAGCTTTTACACCAGCTAAAATTGTAGCAATAAATAATATGATAGATAGAATACCAAAAATGATGTAGGCCAAGGTTAATCCCTCTCTGTTTAAGACAAAGAAAAATGCTAAATATATAATAGCAGATCCTGGATCATGAAGTGCAATAAGTGAAGCAGGTAAAAAAATGACAATAAATGCCTTGAGTTGATTTTTTAGTAAACTCAAATTATATTTTCTATCACTCATTAATTTCGCAAGAGCTAATGCAGTAAATGTTTTTGCAAATTCTGAGGGTTGTATACTGACACTTCCAATACGATACCATGATCTAGCTCCATTAATTTCTGTCCCAAAGATAAATAAGCCTATTAAAGTTAATAATGAAAGAATAAAGAAAATACTAGAGAAACGCTGATAAAATTTTGCATTAATAAACAAAATCAAAATAATAAGAGGAATGCTAAATAATATCCAAAGAAGTTGTTTGCCGTATTTTGAGGAAAAATCAAATACCTGAATGTTTTCATCAGTGTAAGATGCAGCATATATGTTTACCCATCCAAAACCAACAAGTAGTACAAAAAACAGTACAAGTGGCCAGTCAATACCAGAAAAAATATTATTTTGTTCCTGCCTCAATTTGTTGTAATGCTAAAGTTTGTTTTTCATATATTGGACTTAAATCTGTATTCAACATACGTTCTTCTATCCATTTCCTTTTGATTTCTCCAGTTAAGTAGTTTTCTATCATAAGACTTGTTATTGGTGCGGCAACAGTTGAACCAAATCCTCCATTTTCAATAAAAACTGCAACTGCAATTTTAGGATTATTTTTGGGTGCAAAAGCTACTAAAATTGAATGGTCTGGGAGTTTAATTTTTTTTCTACCAACCTTCATGAAATTTTCAGAGGTACCTGTTTTTCCAACAATATCAATACCATCAATATTTACCCAACTTGCAGTACCAGTTTTAAAAACTTCATGCATCCCTTGAATAATTGGTTCAAAGTGCTTTTTATCAATGGTAGTATATTTTGGTATTGTATATGATGAATCTGAAATGGCTTGGTTGTCAATTTTTTTAACTACATGAGGTGTGTAAAAAAAGCCTCTATTTGCTATAGCTGCGGTAATATTTGCCAGTTGAATAGGAGTGGTTAAAACCTCTCCTTGTCCAATAGCATTAGAAATATTTGTTGATGCATTCCATTTATAGGTATACATCCTATTGTAATAATTTCCATCTGGTATTAAACCTTTATCACCCTCAGGTAAATCATATCCTAGATAATTACCCAATCCAAAACTTTTAACATGAGCACTCCAGTTGTTCAATCCGCTCACAGAATTCTTATTTTTTTCAACAATTCTCTTGTAAGTATTGGCAAAATAGCTATTACAAGATTTTGAAATAGCTGAATTTAGTTGAATAGGTTTTCCGTAAATATCACAATGACACTTCATGAATTCTCTTTTACGGTTTCCATAACGATAACCTCCATTACAAAAGAAATGGGTATTTTCATCAATCACATTTTCTTGAAGTCCAATTAATGCATTAATTAATTTAAAAGGGGATCCTGGGGGATAGGTTCCTTTGAGTCCTCTGTCATACATTGGCTTGTTAATAGTGTCTCCAATAAGTTTTACAGAGTTAGGGGATCGTAAACGCCCTACCATCATGTTTGGGTCGTAGTTGGGGGAAGTTACTAAAGCTAGAATTTCACCGCTAGAGGGTTCTAGCGCTATAATACCACCACGTTTTCCTTTCATTAAATATTCTCCATATTGCTGAAGTTTACTATCTATTGTTAATGTAATATCTTTTCCATTAACAGCTGTAGAATCATATAAACCGTTTTTAAAAGGTCCTTTTATTTTATTGAATCGATCTCTTCGAAAATATTTTTTTCCTTTTTTCCCTCTCAATATTTTTTCATACTGAGCTTCTATTCCAGCTTTACCAATGAGTTCTCCCTGTTGATAGTAGTTGTCTTTTTTTGCGACAAGTTCATTGACTTCACTAATATAACCCAAAACATTTGCAGCAGATTTTATAGGATAATTTCTTATCACTCTTTTTTGAATGTAAAAACCTTGAAATTTGTGAAGCTTTTCTTGTAAGAAAGCAAAATCTTCTTTTGCGAGTTGTTTTAAAAAAACGGATTCTAACCATGGGGCATAATTTTCCGCCTTTTTAAAACGCTTTATAAAGTTTTCTTTACTTATTTTTAAAAGAGAGCAAAATTCTAATGTATCTAAAGGGGTTACTTCGTTTGGGACTATAGTTACATCGTATGAGAGTTGATTGGCAACTAGTAATTCTCCATTTCTATCATAAACATAACCTCTTTCGGGCATGTCAAATTTTACTTTAACAGCAGATGTTTTTACAGGGTTGTAATTACTGCCTCTTATAACTTGTAATTGAAACAACCTTCCCACAAAAAAGAATCCAATTAGAGTGATTAAAAAGTATAATAAAAAACTCCTTTTCATATTAACGCGGTTGTTTTTTTCTTAAAATATATGATCCTAAAAAATAAAGTACCAGGGTGAAAATACTTGAATATATAGTGTTTAACAATACAATATTCATATTGTTAAAACTAAAGTTGTCTAATGCAAATAAGATAAAATGATGAATTATTGTTAGGCTTACCACATAATTAAATACTTGTCCAAATGCTTCAGAATGAAGATTAAAAAGTAGATAGTCTATATCATTTTTTCTAAAAAAAAGTTTAATAAAATATAAACGTATAAAGGCAACAAATAAAAGAGAGGCAGCATGAATGCCACCAGTATCAGAGAAGATGTCTAAGGTTAAACCGTAAAAAAAAGCAGCTAACAAAAAAATAAATCGATTTTTATTTAATGGAAATAGGAAAATAAAAGATATGTATAGATATGGATTAATGTGTTGAGAAAAATTAATATTATTTAATACTAATATTTGGAGGAAGAGGATGATTATTATCCATAAATAAACACGAATTTTACTCATTATTCAATTTTTCAAGATTCATAAGTTGCTGTTTGTCAAAATCTTTAACAACATAAATATTTTTCAGGTTACTCATATCATTAAAGAGTTGAATATTTATGATTCTTTTTATGCTTAATTCATTAATAATATTATTAACCCTTCCTATGGGGATTCCCTCAGGAAAAATTGAGGACATTCCTCCAGTTATAATTGTATCACCTACTTTCAATTTTGCTTGTCTTGGAATATCCAGTAATTGCGTAATGTTATAATCAAGACCATCCCAGGTTAAGGTCCCAAAATAGTTGCTATTTTTCAGTTTTGCGTTAATCTTACTATTCTTATTTAATATTGATCTAACTCTTGAATAACTTTGGAGTACATTTTCTGTAATACCAAGAATACCCTTGCTATTAATAACTCCCATTTCGGGAGTTATACTATCTTTTTCCCCTAAATTAATGGTTAAAAAGTTATAATTATTACGAAATTGATTTTTTTCTACTCTACCCTGAAAGTAGGAATATCTTTGGATAAACTTTGTTTTATTAAAAATTTTAGAAACAGCTACGGTATCCATATTTTGGGATAGTTTTTCGAGCTTGTTTCTTAAGATTAAATTTTCGTTTAATAATTCTTTGTTTTCTATATCTAGTTGAAAATAATCACTGATTGTGTTAATTTTATTGTAGAAACCTCCAGTTATGGAGCTGGCAGAACTTATAAATTTACTTTTGTGAAAGCTTAGGTTATTTATAATAAGTTGGAAGGCAATAAGCTCTAAAAATAGAAAAAATAAAAAATACCGATACTTCTGAATAAAATTAATGAGTTGTTGCATAAGAAGTAAGGATGTCTTTGATTATTTCATTAAGACATTTTTATATTTGTCAAGTTCTTTCAATGCAATACCTGTACCTCTCACTACTGCTCTTAAAGGGTCTTCGGCAATATAAACTGGTAAATCTGTTTTTCTAGAAAGTCTTTTGTCTAAACCTCTCAACATAGAGCCTCCACCCGCAAGATATATTCCGGTATTGTAGATGTCAGCAGCCAATTCAGGTGGTGTTTTAGATAATGTTTCCATTACTGCATCTTCTATTCTAAGAATTGATTTATCTAAGGCTTTTGCAATTTCTCTGTGTGAGATTTGAACTTGCTTTGGTTTACCACTCAATAAATCTCTACCTTGAACCAACATATCCTCTGGGGGATTGTCAAGATCTTCAGTTGCTGAACCAATAGTTATTTTTACTTTTTCAGCAGTTCTTTCTCCAACATAAAGATTATGTTGAGTTCGCATGTAGTACATGATATCATTCGTAAATAAATCACCAGCAACCTTAACAGATTGATCACAAACGATTCCAGCTAATGCAACCACTGCAATTTCAGTAGTCCCACCACCGATATCTATAATCATATTACCTTTAGGCTCCATAATATCAATTCCAACACCTATTGCAGCAGCCATGGGCTCATAAATAAGGTAAATTTCCTTAGCATTCATATGTCTGGCAGAATCTTGTACAGCTCTTTTTTCAACTTCAGTAATTCCTGATGGAATGCAAATGACCATTCTCAGTGACGGAGGAAAAAACTTTTTTCGAAAGGCAGGAATTTTTTTTACAAATTCCTTAATCATTTCTTCAGAGGCTTGAAAATCTGCAATTACACCATCTTTTAGTGGGCGAATGGTTTTGATATTTTCATGAGTTTTTCCTTGCATTAAATTAGCTTCGGTTCCGGTAGCTATTATTCTTCCAGAAGCTCGATCTCTCGCGACGATAGATGGACTATCAACCACAACTTTTCCATTGTGGATAATAAGCGTGTTTGCCGTTCCTAAGTCGATGGCAATATCTTCAGTCATGAAATCAAAAAAGCCCATAAATATGAATAATTTTCTGTGTGAGAATCTCTATTTACAAATCTAATAAAAATAAGCTAGTAATCAAGTTGAATTTTAATGTTTAAAATGTCTGGTTCCAGTCATGACCATTGCTACATTATTTTGGTTACAATAATCAATACTTAGTTGATCTTTTATAGATCCCCCAGGTTGAATAACATTTTTAATTCCTGCATTATTTGCAATTTCAACACAATCTGGAAAAGGGAAAAATGCATCGCTGGCCATGGAAGCTCCATGTAAATTAAAACCAAAATTATTAGCTTTTTCTATGGCTTGATTTAAAGCGTCCACTCTGCTAGTTTGTCCAGTTCCACTGGCAAACAATTGTTTATTTTTAACCAGTACTATAGTGTTAGATTTTGTGTGTTTACAAATTTTTGAAGCAAACAAAAGGTCATCTAATTCGCTGTCAGAAGGTTTACAGTTTGTTGCATATGATAAATCTTCTAAGCTGTCGGTTATGGTGTCTCTGTCCTGAACTAATATACCGTTTAGCGAAGTCCTTATGATTTGATTTGGAAGTTCAACACTTTTTTGGATTAAAAGAACACGGTTTTTCTTTCCTTTTAAGATCGTTAATGCTTCCTCATCGTATGAAGGTGCAATAACAACTTCACAAAATAATTTGTGAATTTCGGTAGCAGTTGTTTCATCAATTTTAGTGTTTGAAATCAAGACACCACCAAAAGCGGAAACAGGGTCGCCTGCTAATGCATCAACATAAGCTTTACAAATGGTTTCTCTTTGAGCAAAACCACAAGCATTATTGTGTTTTAAAATCGCAAAAGTTGGCAATTCACCTATAAATTCTCCCATTAAATTTACTGCAGCATCAACATCCAATAAATTATTATAGCTTAACTCTTTTCCGTGGACCTTGTCAAACATTGCTTCTAGATCACCAAAGAAATACCCTTTTTGATGAGGGTTTTCTCCGTAACGTAAAGTTTTAGAAACAGTTTCACTTGCTTTATAAACAATCTCATCTTCATTAAAATAATTAAAAATTGCAGTATCATAATGTGATGAAATATTAAATGATTTTGCAGCGAATTTTTTTCTTTCGGCTAATGATGAAGAACCATTATTAGCTTTATAAAGGGATAAGAATTCCTCATATTGATTCATAGAGGATATGGTAAATGTATCCTTAAAGTTCTTTGCAGAAGCTCTAATTAATGAAATACCACCAATGTCTATTTTTTCAACAATTTCTTGTTCACTTGCACCTGAGGCAACTGTTTTTTCAAAAGGGTACAAATCAACAATAACTAAATCAATTTGAGGAATTTCATATGCTTTCATCTCTGCGATATCTCCCTGATGATCTTGTCTGTTTAAGATGCCTCCAAAAACTTTTGGATGTAGTGTTTTTACTCTACCTCCTAGAATTGAGGGATAAGAAGTGACATCTTCCACAGGTGTAACAGGAATTCCTAATTCCTTAATGAAGTTTTCAGTACCTCCTGTTGAGTAAATGGTAACATTATTTTTGTGTAACTCCTCCACAATTGGTTTTAAACCATCTTTGTGAAATACTGATATTAATGCAGATTGGATAATTTTTTGGTTGCTCATTTTAAATACTTTATAAGCACACAAATTTACTAAATGTGAGTTGCTAAAACAATAGAAACTAATTTGAAATGAATAAACTTATTCTATAATTGTGAATAAAATTTTTTAAGGATTTTGAAGTTTATATGCACTAAAATTTTTAAGTCAAACTTCTTCCTTTTTTTTTTGAGAACAGTTTAATATAAAGTGGCTATTTTATTACAGATAAACATCAATAATTCCTCATCAGCTTCAGAGAATGGCTTTGAAGTATGAGAATCGATATCAATTTGGCCAATATTTTTATTTCTAACCATAATCGGTATTACAATTTCTGACTTTACTTTCCAACCACAAGAAATATAATTACTTTGTTCATTTACATCTTGAACCACAAAGTTTTGGTTGCTGATAGCTACTTGACCACAAATTCCTTTTCCAAAAGGTATTGTAGTATGTTCTGTTGGTTCTCCAGAAAACTCCGCTAATTTTAATTCTTCTTTATCCCCGTTTTTAAAGTAAAAGCCAACCCAATCATAATAACTTATTTCATTCCTTAGATAATCACAAATTACTTGTTGTTTTTCTCTGGTGGTCTTAGTGGATAAAATTACATTAGTTACAAAGTCTTTTATCTTTTTACTATTCATTTTTTGTGAATTTTAAATGATAAAATTAAATTATTTTTTTAGTAAAATGCATGTTATTTATTAAATATTTGGCTAAGACAAAGAATCTAAAATTAGTTTAACATATTATTAAAATATTCTATCGTAAATTTGCAATAAATGAATTCAATAGGAAAAAACATAAGCGCATTTCTTTTATCCTGCCTAGTTCTGCTATCCTCAATGTCCATTGCCATAGATCAACATTTCTGTGGGGATGAGGTTATTGATGTATCTTATTTTGGGAAAGCTAATCATTGTGGGATGGAGGAGATTTCGTCAAATTCAAGTATCCCATCATTAAAGAGGGATCATTGCTGTAAAGACGAAATAACCTTCTTTGAGTCATTTTTATACAATACAGAAAAATCTTTAAGTTTATATGACTTAGAACCCAATCTTCTATTGCTGCATACTCATTTTCATTTTCATAATACGCCCCCCCTTAAAACCGAGTATTTTAAAGATTTCTCTCCCCCAGATATAAGTAAAGATATTCAAGTCCTTTATCAGACTTATTTAATTTAATTTTTAAGATAACAATACTTAAACATCATCTTTTTAGATGATAAATCGTCTAGTTATTAAAGTTAAATTCAATTCAATGAAAAAAAATAGTTTTTTTATCATATTAATATTTTTACCAACTTTTTTGTTCTCTCAAGAGATCTTAAAAGGTATGATTATGGATAAAAATAATCCTAAAGATAATTTAGGAGTTTTTGGTGCCAACGTTTTTTGGTTAAACACCTCTGTAGGAGCAACAACAGATGAAAAAGGGTGGTTTCAAATTCCCTACAAGAAAAACTTCAATAAGCTCGTAGTAAGTTATGTTGGTTATAAGACTGATACCCTAAATATTACTGATTTAGAGCCAATACACCATTTTATAACTCCAGAAAATGAGTTAGATGAAATAAGCGTCAAAAGTAAAAAGAGGGCTACACAAAGATCTTTCGTGCAGACAAAAAATGTTTTTACTGTAAACAGTGATGAATTGCTTAAGGCTGCCTGCTGTAATTTGGCTGAAAGTTTTGAAACTAATCCTTCTATAGATGTTAATTTTTCTGATGCCCTCACTGGAACACGTCAAATTCAAATGCTGGGGTTAAAAAGCCCTTATTTGTTAATTACACAGGAAAATATTCCATCAATTCGAGGTGCTGCACAAGTTTATGGGCTCACTTTTACTCCTGGAACCTGGGTAGAAAGTATTCAAATAACCAAAGGGGCGGGAAGTGTCATAAATGGATATGAGAGTATTTCTGGACAGATTAACGCAGAATTAGTAAAACCACTAACAGACAAAAGGTTTTTCTTAAATGCCTACGGATCTATGGGAGGTAGATTAGAATTAAATACTCATTACAACCACCAGATATCTGAAAAATGGCAAACTGGAGTATACATTCACGGTGATTACAGAGGGGAGAAATTTGACAGAAACAAAGATGGGTTTCTAGATAATCCACTTACAAATCAAATAAATGTGATGAATCGTTGGCAATATTTAGATGCAGAAAAAGGATGGGTAAGTTTTATTAATATCCGTTTTATGGATGACTCTAAGCAAACAGGAGCTTTGAATTTTAACCCCAATCAAGATGGGGGGCAAACTAATATTTGGGGAGGAGAAATTGATACAAAACGATTTGAATCTTCTTTAAAGTTAGGCTATGTTTTTCCGGAGCTTCCTTTTCAAAGTTTTGGTTTTCAATTTGCATACAGTAATCACGAGCAAGATTCTTATTTTGGTTTAAAAACCTATGACATTCAACATCAAAGTATGTATTCTAATTTATTATTTAATTCAATAATTGGAGACACCAGAAATAAATTTACTACGGGGTTAAATTTCACTTATGATGCTTATAATGAGTTTGTAAATTTGATAAACTTCTCCAGAAATGAAAATTCTTTTGGAGGGTTTTTTGAATATGCTTATGATAATTTAGAGAATTTTAGTCTTACCGCTGGTATAAGAGTAGATACCCATAACTTATTAGGAACATTTTTAACTCCACGTCTTCATCTCAGATTTGTTCCATGGGAAAAAGGAGTGCTAAGAGCATCAATAGGACAGGGTAGAAAAAGTGCAAATATATTTGCAGAAAACCAACAATTATTTGCAAGTAGTAGACAGATTGATGTTCAGTCTTCTGGGGGTAAAATCTATGGATTAGATCCCGAGGTTGCTTGGAATTATGGGGTGTCATATTTACAAGGATTTAATCTATTTAATAAAAAGGGAGATATTTCATTAGATTTTTACAGAACTCATTTTCAAAATCAAGTAGTAGTTGATTGGGAAAATGCGCAAAGAATTTCTTTTTATAATTTGGAGGGCGATAGTTATGCAAATAGTTTTCAAACAGAAATTAATTATTTTATTAATGATTACTTAAATCTTCGTTTGGCCTATAAATACTATGATATTCAAACAGATTATACTTCAGGTAAATTATCAAAACCTTTGACTCCAAATCATCGTTTTTTTGCAAATATCTCATATGAGACAAAGCAATTAAGATTAAATAATCAATGGAAATTTGATGCGACTTTTAATCTTATTGGAGAACAAAGACTGCCAAATACATCAATGAACCCTGTGCAATATCAACTTGGTGAGTATTCTAATTCCTATAGTTTATTAAATTTTCAGGTAACTAAAGTTTTCTCAAAAAAGTTTGAGTTCTATATTGGTGGTGAGAATTTAACAAATTTGAAACAGAAAAACCCTATTTTAGCAGCTGATGACCCTTTTGGGGATAACTTTGACACAACAATTATTTATGCACCAATATTCGGAAGAATGTTTTATAGTGGTTTACGATTTAAAATAGATTAAAATGAAAAAAAGTATTCTAATAGTTTGCCTGTTGTTAGTAGGGTTTTCTTCTGCAGCACAAAAGAAAAAAAAGAATTCAAAAGTTACAATAGAAGTTGACGGTGTTTGTATGATGTGTAAAAAGCGCATAGAAAAGGCGGCGTTAAATACTAAAGGAGTAAAGTTTGCATCATGGGACCTTAAAACCCATCAGCTTTCCCTTATCCTAGATGAAAACAAAACAGGAACAAAAATTATTCAACAAAATATTCTTGCTGTTGGTCATGATACCAATGGTATCAAAGCAAAAGATCATGCCTACAATAGCAATCCAGCATGTTGTAAATACAGGGATAAGAATGTTGTTGAATCCCATAAGAATTAGACGTATTGATTAAAAATTTTTTTAAAGTCATTTTTGTGATAGTTATTAGTTTTCTGTTTTCTTGTCAGAAAACACAGCCAACAGCAAAACAAATACTTTCAAAATCTATGGATGCCCACGGAGGTCTTGAACTTTGGCAGAAGATAGATACACTCTCTTTTACGAAAAAAACAATATTATATAATCGTGCGGGGGTTAAAGAGAAAGAAATTATACAGCATCAATCATTTTATGGAGGTTTTTCATTACAAGGAAGAATATCATCACTTGGAACTGAAAAGTCTGGTATATCAGTAGTAAATGATGTTTACACCAAGAACATAGGAGATTCTATAGTTCAAATAACAGATAGTGAAATTAAAACTATTAATAACTCTTTTAAATCTGCTTATTATGTCATAAGTCAGCCCTTTAATTTAAAGGAGAGTAATGCATACCTTTCTTTGAAAAAGGATACTATTTTAAATGGAGAAAAAACATATGTACTTGATGTTTCCTATCAAGAAGATGAAATTACCAATACTGCAGATCAATGGACTTATTTTATCAATGCTAAGAGCTACTTAATCGTGGCTGCAAAAGTGTTTCATTCTCCTACAATAAGTTTTATTGAGAATTTAAAATTTAATAACGACACACCTTTTGTTTTTAATTCAGAGAGAAGTAGTGTTTTTTTAAAAAAAGACGGTTCTAAAGATTATCTAAGAGCAACTTATTTTTATACAGATTATAAAATTGTTTTAAAATAGAAATAAAAAAAATCTCAACCTTTTGGTTGAGATTTTTTTATTGAGTTCAGAATGGATTACTACATCATTCCGGGCATACCACCTCCCATTGGAGGCATTCCAGCACTTGCAGGCGCTTCTTCTTTAATATCTATCAAAGCACATTCTGTGGTAAGAATCATACCTGCAACTGAAGCTGCATTTTCTAAAGCAACACGTGTAACTTTTTTAGGATCTATAATACCAGCTTCCAGCATATCTACATAGGTCTCTGATTTTGCATCATAACCAAAATTTTTGTTTCCTTCCAAAACTTTGTTAATCACTACAGAACCTTCACCACCAGCATTTTCAACAATGGTTCTTAAAGGAGATTCAATTGCTTTATTTACAATTTGAACACCAGTTGTTTCATCTAAGTTATCTGTGGCTATTTTTTCTAGTGTTTTTTTAGTTCTCACTAGAGCAACTCCTCCACCTGCAACAATTCCTTCCTCAACTGCTGCTCTTGTAGCATGAAGTGCATCGTCTACTCTGTCTTTCTTCTCTTTCATTTCTACCTCTGAAGCTGCCCCTACATATAAAACAGCAACACCACCAGCAAGTTTTGCTAGACGCTCCTGAAGCTTTTCTTTATCGTAATCTGAGGTAGTGGTTTCTATTTGAGCTTTTATTTGATTAACTCTTGCTTTAATAGCTTCAGCATCTCCATTTCCATTAACAATTGTAGTGTTGTCTTTGTCTATGGTAATCGTTTCAGCAGTCCCTAGAAGATCTAAGGTTGCATTTTCTAGAGAGAAACCTCTTTCTTCTGAAATGACTGTTCCGCCAGTTAGAATTGCAATATCTTCTAACATCGCTTTTCTTCTGTCTCCAAATCCAGGAGCTTTAACCGCAGCAATCTTTAAACCTCCTCTTAATTTATTTACAACTAAAGTAGCTAAAGCTTGTCCATCAACATCCTCAGCAATGATTAGTAAAGGTCTACTTGATTGAGCCACCGGTTCTAATATTGGTAAAATTTCATTTAAATTAGAAATCTTTTTATCAAATAATAGAATGTAAGGATTTTCAAGATCTGCAATCATTTTGTCAGCATCAGTAACAAAATAAGGAGATAAATAACCTCTGTCAAATTGCATACCTTCAACAACATCAACATAAGTTTCCATCCCTTTGGCCTCTTCAACAGTAATTACACCTTCTTTACCAACTTTTTCAAAAGCAGTGGCTATAAGGTCTCCGATAGTATTATCATTGTTAGCAGATATTGCAGCTACCTGCTTAATTTTTTCTGAGGAGTTTCCAACTTTTTGAGCTTGTTTTTCTAGATCAACTATTATGGCTTGTACGGCCTTGTCAATTCCTCTTTTTAAATCCATTGGGTTTGCCCCTGCAGCAACATTTTTAATCCCTTCTTTGACTATAGATTGAGCCAACACAGTAGCTGTAGTAGTTCCATCTCCAGCTAAATCGTTTGTTTTTGAGGCTACCTCTTTAACCATTTGGGCTCCCATATTTTCTAACTCATCCTCTAATTCAACTTCCTTAGCTACCGAAACACCATCTTTGGTAACATTTGGAGAGCCAAATGATTTAGAAATAATTACATTACGTCCTTTGGGCCCAAGGGTCACTTTTACTGCATTTGCAAGTGCATCAACTCCTCTTTTGAGGCCATCTCTTGCATCACTATCAAATTTTATATCTTTTGCCATTTTGATTTATTTTTTGTAAAATTAAACAATTGCTAAAATGTCGCTTTCGCGCATCATTAAATAGTCTTTTCCTTCAAGTTTTAATTCTGTTCCACCATATTTACCATACAATACTGTATCTCCTACTTTTACTGTTAGAGGTTCATCTTTCTTACCATTTCCAACAGCAACAACAGTTCCTTTTTGAGGTTTTTCTTTTGCATTATCTGGTATAATAATCCCAGAAGCAGTTTTAGTTTCTGCAGCAGCTGGTTCTACGAGAACCCTATCTGCTAGTGGTTGAATGTTTAATCCCATTAATATAATTTTTATTTATGTGTTGTGTTCAGAAATTGTGCCAATTCTAATGAACTGCCATTTTTTCAATAAAGCTATTAAATTCAAATTTTCAGACTTAAAAAAAATGCCAACGTGTCATTTCGTTGGCATTTTTTTTAGTTTTTAAAATTCTTATAAAGAATCATTCACAGACGGTAATGAGGATTCATTAGTCTTTGGAGTAGTTCTAATGTCTTCAAGAGTATTGTCTAATTTAACATTTGACGAACCATTTCTTTCTATTGAAAAATTCGAAAGTAAAATTAGAGCAAACATAGCAATTGCTAATGTCCATGTAGTTCTGTCTAGGAAGTTATTCGTATTTTGAACTCCTCCAAGAGATTGAGCTCCACCACCTCCAAATGAGGAAGATAATCCACCACCTTTTGGGTTTTGTACCATCACTATTAAGATTAAAATAACAGCTACAAGCAGTATCACAGCTAAAAATAAGTTATAACTCATGATTTTATATTTTGTAAAATTTTGATTTTTTTAATTTGGTCTGCAAAGAAACCACTTTTTTCTGGATATTTCAAACTTAAAATTTCATAGGCTTTTATGGCATTTGAAAACTTTTTTTGCTCAAGATAAACTTTAGCTAAAGTTTCTGTCATCAAGAAATGGTCTGGTTTAATTTCAGGAACAGTTATTTTTGACTCCTCTTCTTTTCTTAAGGCGGAAATTTTGGGATTATTTTCTATGAAACGATTGATTAAAAATTCTTTATCAATTTCTTCATTGGATTCGTTAACTTTATTTCTAGAAATTGGGGTTTGGGTAGAAATTTTCAGCCATTCTTGGAAAGAATGGGTTTCGTTTTGAGAAAAATGAATTGGTTTTCCTATGGATAATTCTTTTTCAATGTCTGAGCTAATTTCAACATAATCATAAACGTCTTGCTGTGCTATTTTTTTACTTATCTGTCTGTGAATATTAGAATTCTTATTAAAGGATGTTGAGGTTATAAAATCAAATAAAACACTTCTGTCCGATGTATAAGCAGCCGTTATTTTTAGCTCATTATTGTATTTAAAACTTTCTTGATTTTTTAATCCTTTTAGGTAAAGTGCTCTTGCAGATTGAAAATAAGGATAATTTACAATCATATTTTTAAGCTCAGCAACTTGTTCGTCTTTGAGCAGATCGGGATCAGATAATAGATTTTTATAGATTTCTGTATTCATTACCAATTTCCTAATGAGGCATTAAAAATATCTTGAATTATACGTTCTAAAATTTCATCTAGAGCTCCGTCTAAAACACCACCTGTCAATTGAGCATTGGCGTCAAAATCAGAATAAAAAGAAAACTGTTTTTCAAAATCATCTTCTTCCTTTAAACGATTATAAAAACGAACATTAACTGTAATTGTTAATCTATTTTGAGCAGCAGTTTGTTGAGATGTTGCACTCATTGGATTGATTCGATATCCAGTAATTTCTCCTTCAAAACGTAAATCTCCGCCAGTGTTAGTAAGATCTAGGTTTGTTTGTCTTAAAAATAAATCTTGCATATCTTGAGTAAAACGTTGACTTAATTGTGGTTCAATTAAAGACGCTTGATTTGGAAAAAAATCTACTTGAATGGTTTTAGCATTACCTGTAGATCCACCATTGAACTTATAAATCCCACAATTTGAAAGGAGTACGATTGAGGTTAGGATTAAAAAAAAATATGTTGTTTTTTTCATAAGTAGTCAAATGTACAATATAATTACAAATCATATTGTTTGATTTTTCTATATAAGGTTCGTTCAGAAATACCCAGTTCTTTTGCAGCTAACTTTCTTTTGTTGTTGTTTTTTTCTAGGGATCTTTTAATCATTTCGACTTCTTTTTCTTGAAGCGATAGATTTTCTGACTCTACAATGTCCTCAGCATAATCAAATGTATTTTTTTGATTTGTATGCTGTGGTAAATTTACAACCTCAACTTGATATGGATCTTGTTCTTTTTTTTGATATATTTTTTTTATCAATTGATGATTCTCTTCTTGAACTTTTTCAGAGTTCCCATTTTGCATTAAATCAAGAGTTAATTTTTTTAAATCATTGATGTCATTTCTCATATCAAAAAGCACTTTATACATGATGTCTCTTTCTGATGAAAAATCACTAGTTGACGAGTTTCTACCTACAAGTGCAGGTAAATTCTCTTTATTGTTAGGAAGATATTGAGCCATTTTATCAACACTAATCAATCTTTTTTCTTCAACTACAGATATTTGTTCTGCAATATTTCGAAGTTGACGAATATTACCTGGAAAATGATAGTTTAAAAGAAGGTTAGTCGCTTTATCATCAAGTCTAACAGTAGGCATTCTGTACTTTTGAGCAAAATCTGAGGCGAATTTTCTGAATAGTAAATGAATGTCTTCTTTTCGGTCTCTTAATGAAGGAAGATGAATCTCTATAGTACTAAGCCTATAGTAAAGGTCTTCTCTAAATTTTTCTTTTTCAATAGCTTGTTGCATATTTAGGTTTGTTGCAGCAACAATCCTTACATTGGTTTTTTGAACTTGAGAAGCTCCAACTTTTATGAATTCACCGTTTTCTAAAACACGCAATAATCTAACCTGAGTTGTTAAGGGTAATTCTCCAACTTCATCTAAAAAAATTGTACCCCCATCTGCTACTTCAAAATACCCTTTTCGAGCTGATGTAGCTCCTGTAAATGCTCCCTTTTCATGACCAAAAAGTTCACTATCTATTGTTCCTTCGGGTATCGCACCACAATTAACAGCAATGTATTTGGCATGTTTTCTATGTGACAGTTGATGAATTATTTTTGGAATACTTTCTTTACCAACACCACTTTCACCAGTAACTAGCACTGATATGTCTGTAGGAGAAACTCGTACCGCTTTTTCAAGAGCTCTTGTGAGTTGAACATCGTTTCCAATAATTCCAAATCTTTGTTTTACTGTTTGTAAGTTTTCCATAATTGTTTAGTTATTATCCGAATATCCAACTGCAATACCTTTAAGGGTTGCAGAGGTGCAATCCTCAACTTTAACGTTAACAAAATCACCCAATTGATACTCCTCTTTTGGGAAAACAATAACCGTATTTTGTGTATTTCTACCTTTCCATTGGTTTGGATTTTTTTTCGAGGTTCCTTCAATTAATACTTCTTCAATTTTGCCAAGGTGTTGTTGGGTTCTATAAAGACTGTGTTCTTGTTGTAAATCAATAATTTCTTGTAAGCGTCTTTTTTTAACAGCTAAAGGAACATCATCTGGCATTTTTTTAGCAGCTAGTGTTCCAGGCCTTTCAGAGTATGCAAACATAAAACCAAAGTCATATTTCACATAATTCATCAGTTCTAAGGTGTCTTTATGATCTTCTTCTGTTTCTCCGCAAAACCCAACAATCATATCTTGAGATAACGCCATTTCAGGGATGATTCTAAATATATTATCTACCAGTTGTTTATATTCTTCACGGGTATGCTGCCTATTCATTGCTTTTAGCATTTTATTGCTACCACTCTGAACAGGTAAGTGTATGTATTTACAAATATTTTTATGTTTAGCCATAACATGAATTACATCTAAACTCATGTCTTGTGGGTTGGAGGTTGAAAAACGAAAACGTGTTTTTGGAAAATTTAGAGCGCACATGTCTAAAAGTTGAGCAAAGTCAACTGCAGAGGCTTTAGCAATTTCAGAGGCTTTTTTAAAATCTTTTTTTAACCCTCCTCCGTACCATAAATAACTATCTACATTTTGCCCCAGCAGTGTAATCTCTTTAAAATTTTTGTCAACCATTTCTTGAATCTCTAAAATAATACTTTTAGGATCTCGACTTCTCTCTCTTCCTCTTGTAAATGGAACCACACAAAAGGTGCACATATTATCACAACCTCTGGTTATTGAAACAAAAGCAGAAACACCATTTGAATTCAATCGTACAGGGGAGACATTTCCATAAGTTTCATCTTTAGATAAGATAACATTTATGGCATCTCTTCCCTCATTCACCTCGGTAAGTAAATTAGGAAGATCTCTGTAAGCATCAGGACCAACAACTAAATCAACAATTTTTTCTTCCTCTAAAAATTTTTCCTTGAGACGTTCAGCCATGCATCCTAAAACACCAACTTTCATGGTTGGATTTACTTTTTTTACAGCATTGTATTTTTGTAATCTCCTTCTAACTGTAGTTTCGGCTTTTTCTCTAATAGAGCAAGTGTTCACCAAAACTAAATCGGCTTCCTCTAAAATTTGAGTGGTGTTATAACCTTCTTTGTCAAGAATTGATGCAACAATTTCGCTATCATTCATGTTCATTTGACACCCATAACTTTCTATAAAGAGTTTTTTTGTGTTTCCTGCTTTATTTTCAGTAAAGAGCGCCTTGCCCTGTATCTTCTCGTCTATTGTTTTTTCTGTATGTTTCATCTTATAAAGATTGGCTACAAAGATACAACCAAAATAGAAAAAATCTGACATATTGTCATAATAATTTAATCTAAATTCCTGTTAAAATCTGTGTAGATTTAATAGAAAAATCAAAATATAAAAAAAAACTCTCTACTTTTGCAAACCTAAATCGGTTCGGTTAGAAGTTGAAATAAGTGTAATAAATTCCACATATGGCAAAAAATTTAGTAATTGTAGAGTCACCAGCAAAGGCAAAAACCATTGAAAAATTTTTGGGAAAAGATTTTCAAGTAGAATCAAGTTATGGCCATATTGCAGATTTACCATCTAAAGAATTAGGGATAGATGTAGATGGAGATTTTAGCCCTAAATATATTATATCAGAGGATAAAAAACCAGTTGTAAAAAAATTAAAAGCCTTAGCTAAAAAAGCAGATATAGTGTGGTTGGCTAGTGATGAAGATCGGGAAGGAGAGGCGATTGCATGGCATTTAAAAGAGCAGTTAAACTTGGAAGATAAAAATACAAAACGTATTGTTTTTCATGAAATAACCAAAAAAGCTATACTTAAAGCAGTAGATCACCCAAGAGATATTGATTACAATATGGTAAATGCTCAACAAGCCAGACGAGTTTTAGACAGATTGGTAGGTTACGAATTATCTCCAGTTTTGTGGAGAAAAGTAAAAGGAGGTCTATCTGCTGGTAGGGTTCAATCTGTAGCGGTAAGGTTAATTGTTGAAAAAGAAAGAAGTATTCAGCAATTTAAAGCTGATTCTCATTATAAAGTTGTCGCTCAATTTATTAATTCTGACGGGAAAGCATTCAAAGCAACCATTCCAAAGAATTTTGAATCTAAAACGGCTGCTGAGAATTTTTTACAAACCTGTTCAACATCAGATTTTTCAATTGCTGATTTACAGAAAAAACCAGCAAAAAAATCTCCAGCTGCTCCGTTTACAACATCTACTTTACAGCAAGAAGCTTCAAGGAAACTAGGGTATCCTGTAGGGAAAACTATGCAAGTGGCTCAACGCTTATATGAAGCAGGTCTCATTACCTATATGAGAACGGATAGCGTTAACTTATCTGTAGACGCAAGGGATGCAGCTGAGGAGGAAATTACAAATTCATATGGAAAAGAATATAGTAAACAGCGTGTATTTAAGTCTAAGTCGAAAGGAGCTCAAGAAGCACATGAAGCGATAAGACCAACAAACATGAAATTACATTCCATAGCTAAAGAGTATGATCAAAATAGACTATATGATTTAATTTGGAAGAGAACACTAGCTTCTCAAATGAGTGAAGCGATATTGGAACGTACAAATGTTAAAATTAAAAATTCCAATAATGAAAAAAATTTCACTGCAAATGGTGAAATGATAAAGTTTGACGGCTTTTTAAAAGTATACCTAGAAGGGAATGATAATGAAGAAGAAGAAAAGGCAGGGATGTTACCTAACTTAAAAATTGGAGAAAATTTAGGGTATAATTTTATCCATGCTACTCAACGCTTTACAAGTCCTCCTTACAGATTTACTGAGGCGTCTTTGGTAAAGAAATTAGAAGAATTAGGGATAGGAAGACCCTCAACTTATGCGCCTACTATTTCTACCGTTCAGAGAAGAGGTTATGTAGAGAAAGGACAAAATGAGGGTGTAGAGAGAGAATATGAACAAATTATTTTGGCAAATGATGAGTTAAAAACTCAAAAATTGACTGAGAGAACAGGGGCTAACAAAAATAAATTAACACCTACTGACATAGGAAATATTGTAAATGACTTTTTAGTAGCAAATTTTTCAAACATATTAGACTTTGGTTTTACTGCGAAGGTTGAATCTTCTTTTGATGATATTTCTGAAGGAGATGAAAATTGGATAAAAATGATTAAAAACTTTTATTCAAAATTTCATGATAATGTTGAAGATGTTAAAGAGAATGCAGGGAGAGAGAGTGGAGAACGAATTTTAGGAAATCATCCAGTATCAGGTAAAACGGTTTTGGTACGTTTAGGTAAATTTGGTCCAATTGCCCAAATTGGGTCTCCAGAAGATGAAGAGAAACAATTTGCGAGTTTAAATAAAGATCAAAATTTAGGAACAATAACCATTGAAGAAGCGCTAGAATTATTTTTATTGCCTAAAACTATTGGTCATTACGAGGATAACGAAATTATAGTTTCAAATGGACGATTTGGCCCTTACATTCGTTTTGATAAAATGTTTGTCTCTTTAGATAAAGGAGAAGATCCGATGTCTGTAAATCTTGAACGTGCAATACAATTAATTGAGGCCAAGCGCGAATCAGATGCGCCAGTGGGTTATCATGATGAATTGCCTATACAAAAAGGGGTTGGGCGTTTCGGTCCTTTTCTTAAGTGGAACTCAATGTTTATCAATGTCAATAAAAAATATGATTTTGAGAATCTCACACCATCGGATATGAAAGAACTGATTGAAGAAAAGATTCAGAAAGAAAAAGATAAACTAATTCATCATTGGGAAGATGTAGGTATAAAGGTTGAGAAAGCTCGATGGGGGAGGTTTCATGTGTTAAAAGGTAAAATAAAAATCGAGTTGCCAAAAACCACAAATATTGACAAAATAACAAAAGAAGAGGCTGTTAAAATGATTGAATCAAAAACACCAAAAAAAAAGGTTTCAAAAAAGAAAACAGCCAGAAAAAAGCCTATTAAAAAGAAATAATAAATCATTATCTTGCCATAAGATATATACATTCATATGAATACTGATTTTTTGACCCCTATTCATGATGATTTAGAAGCATCTTTAGAGATGTTAATGCCAGGATCTATAGGCAATTCAATCCTTATACACTCAAAAAATAAAGGTTTTCCTGAACTTCACAATATTCAATTAGCCATTTTAGGTGTTGAAGAAGACAGGAATACTGATGGCAATTTTGGCTCTGGTAAAGACCTTCATCATATAAGAAAACATTTTTATGAATTATTTCCAGGCAGTTGGAAGGTTTCAATAGCAGACTTAGGGAATATAAAAAAAGGAGATGTAACTTCAGATACTCATTTTGCAATTAGAGAAGTAATTAGAGATTTACTGAAAATGAACATCATTCCAATTATAATTGGAGGTGGTCAAGACACTACTTTTTCAAACTACAAAGCATACGATCAGTTAGAACAAACGGTTAATTTAGTTGTTGTTGATAGTAAATTTGATTTGGGCACCTTAGAGGATAAATTATCTTCAAAATCCTATCTCAGTAAAATAATTATGGAGGTTCCCACAAATCTTTTTAATTTCAGTAATATTGGTTATCAAACCTATTTAAACCCTCAGGAAGAAATTAAATTGATTCAAGGTTTAAACTTTGATACTTATCGTCTTGCTGAAGCAAAAGAATTAGAAATTTTAGAACCGGTTTTAAGAGATGCTGATATTGTCAGTATAGATATAGGATCCGTAAGGCAGAGTGATGCTCCTGCAAATAAAAATGTATCGCCAAATGGGTTTTATGGTGATGAAATTTGTGGAATTTCTAGATATGCAGGAATAAGCGACAAGGTATCGTCTTTTGGCATTTATGAGTACAATTCAAAATTTGACAATAATAATCTAACAGCCCATTTGATTGCTCAAATGATTTGGTGTTTTATTGAGGGTTTTAATTCTAGAGTGAAAGATTATCCTTTTACAACAAAAAAAGAGTATCAAAAATTTACAGTGATGCTTGAAAATGATGATCCTATAAATTTTTACAAGAGCAATAAAACTGGTAGATGGTGGATGGAGATTAATCTCATACAACATAATAAATACAAAAGGCATGCGTTAATACCATGTACCTATCAAGATTATATAGAAACAACGAATCAGATGATACCGGAACGTTGGTTTAAAGCACAGAGTAAAATGATTTAAATCAGAGAGGTTAATAATTTTAAGTTAAAATACAGGGATTACATTGTATTTGTTTAAAAAAAATTATAGGTTTACGAACTTTTCCAGGAAAGAATAAAAAAATATGAAGAAATTAATATTATGTGCACTTGTTATTCCCTTCTTATTTGGGTGTGGGTCTAACGATAGAGGCGAATTAGTTGGAGTAAAATCTAATGTAAAATGGTTTGCAGAGAAACCCTTTGGGATGGTTTCAATTCCTGCAGGTTCGTTTACAATGGGTAAACAAGATGAAGATATTACTGGGACAATGACTGCACCACCAAGAACAGTAAGTTTAAGTTCTTTTTACATGGATGAAACTGAGATTTCGAATTCTGAATACAAACAATTTGTGAATTGGGTCAAAGATTCAATTGTCAGAACTGAACTGGCTTCCATGGCAGATTTTGTGTCTGGTGGTACATTAACAGATGAAACTGGTGCTGCTCTTGAAGGAGGTATTTATGATTTCGCCTATGCAGTAGCAGACACTACTGATCAAACTGCTTACCAAAAATACATGTTTGAAAATTACTATGAATTAGATACTCTTTACACAAAACCATTAAATAAAAGTGAAGATATTATTTGGGATACAAGTGAATATCCAGATGTTTATTATGCTGAAGTTATGGACTCACTCTACATTAAAAAAGAAGATTCTAGAGATGGAGTGAGAACTTTCAATACAAAAAAACTAAAATATAACTACTCTTGGTATGATGTGAATTCTGCTGTGGCCAAGCCTAATGAACGCAAAAGTTTTTTAGTAAATGAAACGGTTAGTGTATATCCAGACACTACGGTATGGATCAAAGATTTTAATTATTCTTACAATGATCCTATGCATCAAGATTATTTTTATCACCCAGCCTATCAAGACTACCCAGTTGTGGGTGTAAATTGGTATCAAGCTCAAGCATTTTGTAATTGGAGAACAAAAAATAAGAGCGATAACATGCGTAACAAGAAAAATTCTATTGCAAACTCTAGTTTTAGACTACCAACCGAAGCAGAGTGGGAATACGCAGCCAGAGGAGGTTTAGAGTTCTCTAAATACCCATGGGGTGGGCCAAATATCACTAGTGATCGTGGCTGTTTTTTAGCAAATTTCAAACCAGTTAGAGGTAATTATGCAGTAGATGGCGCACTCTACACTGTTGAAGTTCAATCATTTAATGCTAATGACTATGGTTTGTATAACATGGCAGGTAATGTTTCTGAATGGACAAATTCATCATACAATCCAAATTCTTATTACATGGGTTCAACTATGAATGCCAATGTAGAAGATAGAGCTAACAACAGAAAAATAACAAGAGGAGGTTCCTGGAAAGATGTTGCTTACTTTTTAGAGGTAAGTACCAGAGATTTTGAATATGGAGATACAGCAAGAAGCTATATAGGTTTTAGAACCGTTCAAAGTAAACTAGGCGCAAACAACCAAGCAAACAACTAATAAAAAAATAACAAATAAATTATGGCACAATCAAAATCAACTAAGAAACTTTTTAATATGGCTTACGGTATCGGAGCCGCTATTGTGATATTAGGAGCTTTATTTAAAATTCAACACTTTTCAATTGGTCCCATAAGTGGTGGGATAATGCTAACCATAGGAATGGCTGTTGAAGCGGCGGTATTTTTTGTATCAGCATTTGAGCCTGTTGAAGAAGATTTAGATTGGACCAAAGTATATCCAGAGCTTGGAGATGCAGAAGGTGAAGGAGTAGGAGTTAATGGGATGTTATCTCAGAAACTAGACAATCTTTTACAAGAAGCAAAAGTAGATACAGATTTAATGACAAATTTAGGAAATAGTATAAAAAGTTTTCATACTGCTGCAGAAGGGTTAAGTGTAGCCTCTGAGTCAATTTCTTCTACTGCAAAGTACAATGAGCAAGTAGAACTAGCAGCTGCACAAATGGAGTCTCTTAATGGACTGTACCAAGTTCAAATGGAAAATTCCAATAAACAAGCAGAGTTAAACAACGCTATGGTTGAAAATTCTGAACGACTAAAAGAACAAATGGAATCATTGGCTAGTAATTTATCATCTCTCAACGGAGTGTATGGTGGAATGCTTTCTGCAATGTCTACTAAATAATTAGTTCATCTTTAACTTAAAAAACTAATTCACATGGCAGGAGGAAAATTATCCCCAAGGCAAAAGATGATTAACTTAATGTATCTAATTTTCATTGCAATGTTAGCAATGCAAATGGATAAAAAGGTATTGTCATCATTTGGCTTTATGAAGGAAAAAATTGAAGATGCAAACGTTGCATCTACCACTAATATTGACAATATTTTATCAAGTTTAAATACAAAGGCAACCGATCAACCCGATAAGTTTGCAGACCTGAATAAAAAAGCACAAGAAATTAATAAACTCTCTGAGGATTTATTTGCTTATATGGGTGCTTTAAAAGACTCTATATTATCAGATACAGACGAAGAAGACAAAACCAATTATGAGTCTATGAGTAATGGAGATAGACTTGATGAACTATTTTTTAAAGGGGAAGGCTTAACGCCTCAGGGTGAAGAGTTTGTAGAGCGAATTAATTCTTACAGAGAAAACTTGTTGTCCATTCTTGGAACTAATGCAAATCCAGATTTGATTAGAAATATTGAAAAACGATTCAATACAGATCCTGAACCAGCAAGAGAGGAAGATTCTCCAGAAATTCCATGGATAAAGAGTAGATATGAGGGAATGCCAATGATTACTTCATTAGCAAATATGACACAGATTCAGGGAGATGTAAAAAATACAGAAGCTGAGATATACACTAATCTTCTAGGAGGTCAATTAGAATCTGAAGTTTCTTTAACAAATTATGAGGGTATTGTAGCACTTGAAAAAACAGCTTACTTTGCCGGTGAGCGCGTTGAAGGGAAAGTTGTTTTAGGGCGTTATGATGCTACCTTAGTGCCTACTGAAGTAATTTTAAATGGTAGAAATGTAACAGATAAGGTTGAAGAAGGTCAGGTTAAGATTGATATCCCTGCTGGGAATGTAGGAACTAATAATATTAAAGGAACCATTACGTTCATGCAAGATGGTGAACCCGTTCCTGTACCTTTTGAAAGCTCTTATTCTGTAATTGCGTTGCCTAGTGAAGCCGTGATTTCTGCAGACAAAATGAATGTTGTTTATAGAGGCCTTGACAACCCAATATCAATATCTGTTCCTGGTGTTGGAGATAAGGACATTACCTCTAGTGTTCCAGGCAATAACAAATTAAAAAGAACTGGTTTAGGGAAATATATTCTAAACCCTGGTAGTGGGAAAGAAGTTAAAATTAATGTATCGGCTAAATTAAGTAATGGAAAGGTAATCAATACCCCAAAAACATTCAGAATCAAAGATATTCCGGCAGCTGCAGGTACTGTAAGAGGAGAATTTGGTGTGGTGCCAATGCCAAAATCTAGTCTAGGAAATACGCCAATAGCCGCAGAGTTACCAGATTTTGTATTTGACTTACAATTGGTTGTTCAAGAATTTACTATTAAAGTACCAGGACAGTTAGCTGTAAAGTGCGTTGGATCTAGATTAAATGCAAAAGCTAAGAAAACTCTAGCTAAGGCAAGAAGAGGAGATTTAATTACTATTTTTGATATCAAAGCCATTGAAAAAGAGAAAGGTACTCGTATCAAGAAGGTATTACCAGTGAGTATACAGATTACAAATTAGAAGAATTAAATATTATAGTATGATTAGGAAGCATTTTTATACAGTTGTTTTTTCATTATTAGCTACGAGCTATGTATGTGCTCAGGCCAATATATTAAATGCGACTAAGGTGGAAGAAATTGGAAAGCAAACTGATGCGAGAATTGCTGCAGATAATGATAAACCACTAGCTTATGGCTACATCGATGAACGCGATATTCTTTGGTCTAAAGTTGTATGGGAATTTGTTGATTTAAATCAAAAGATTAATCTCCCCTATTATTTTCCAATAGACACCACTAATATGTCTAATGACAGACGTTCATTGTTTGATACACTAATGAGAGGTATAAAAAATGGATCTATAAAAAATGTGTATTCTGATTCATTTTTCACTTCTAAAATTAGCAAATCAGAAATTGATGAAAAATTAGTAAATGTTAGACTAAACGGTGATTATTCTGATACTTTTAGAATAAAAACACAAGATATAGAGGGCTACATGATGAAAGGAATGTGGTATTTTGACAAACGTTTAGGGGAACTAAAATATAGATTATTAGCACTAGCTCCAATGGGTAAAGATGTGTTAACACTTGGGTTACCGGATATAGAAGATGATGAATTATATGAACTTTTTTGGGTTTTCTATCCAGAAACTAGAGATGTATTACATGATTCTAAAGTATTTAATCCTAAAAATGTATCTCAACCTATTTCTTACGACCATCTCTTAAATGCTCGAAGATTTAATGCTGTGATTGTTAGAGAAGAAAATGTGTATGGAAATAGAGCAATTGCAGACTATATTAGAGGGAATGCTTTATTCCAGTTGCTTGAAGCCGACAGAATAAAGGAATCTATTAGAAATAAAGAAATTGACATGTGGAATTACTAAATTCTATTGTCTTATAAATGATTAAAAGCGTTTCGAATTCGAAACGCTTTTTTATTCTAAAAGATTATTTTTGAATTGTGAAAGTAGATTATATAATTGTTGGTTTAGGTTTAGCGGGTTTAGCTTTTGCTGAAGAATTAATTAAAGCAAATAAAAAATTCATTGTTTTTGAAGATGATTCTCAAACTTCTTCTCTAGTTGCAGGAGGCGTCTATAATCCTGTTATTTTAAAACGGTTTTCCCCAGTTTGGAATGCCAAAGAACAATTAGCAATTGCACTTCCTTTTTATGAAGATCTAGAGAAAAAATTTAGTCAAACTTTCGATCAAAAATTTGTTATTAAAAAAGCATTCAAATCAGTAGAAGATCAAAATAACTGGTTTTCTGCATTTGATAAGCCAACTGTTGCACCATTCTTAGATGCTAAGCTAGATAAAAAAACATACAAAGGAGTTGTAGGAGAACACTATTTTGGAAATGTAAAAGAAGGTGGTAGAATTGATACTCATAAATTAGTAGAGGCTTACAGGTACTATTTAAAAACCAATCAAAAGATTCGATTTGAAAAATTTTATCATAATGAGATTTGTTTTGAAGATCATTTCGTTTCCTATAAAAGTATTCTATCAGAAAAAATTGTCTTTTGTGAAGGGTTTGGGGTAAAACAAAACCCCTATTTTAATCATTTACCTTTGGAGGAAGTTAAAGGAGAAATTCTAACTATTTATGCGCCAAAATTAGACATCGAATTTTTATTAAAGTCAACTTTATTTGTTTTACCCTTAGGGAATCATCGATACAAAGTTGGAGCAACTTTTAACCATAAAGACAAAACCTCAATACCTTCAATTGAAGGGAAAGAAGAACTGGTTGATAAACTTAAAAAAGTGATTACGGTTCCGTATGAGATTATAGATCAATCAGCAGGGATAAGACCTGCTGTAAAAGACAGAAGACCACTGGTTGGAGTTCATCATAAATACAAGCAATTAAATGTTTTAAATGGCTTGGGAACTCGTGGTGTGATGATTGCCCCAACAGTAGCTAAAAATTTGTTTCAACACATAGAATATGGTAAAGAACTCGATTCAGCCATAGACATTAAAAGGTTTTATGCCTAACCTAAGGCTTATATTTAATAAAAAGATGTATCCTGAGTACTCTTGAAAGTCTAAAATTCAATGGAGTGTTATTAATCCTATTCATCTGGAAAACCTTAAAATCTTATGAATCAATCGTATTCTTTTTTTGCCTAGTTTTGCAACGTAAAAAATGATAAAAATTAATGCTTAACGTACACAATTTAACAGTCTCCTTCATGGGATCTGATTTATTCTCTGGGATTACCTTTAAACTGAATAAAGGAGACCGAGTTGGGTTGATTGGAAAAAATGGTGCAGGAAAATCTACCTTGTTAAAGGTGCTATCTAAAGATATTGAAAGTAGTGGAGGAACAATGGCTTTTGACAAAGATATTCAAATCGGTTTTTTACGTCAAGATATTGATTTTGTTCAAGGGAGAACTATTTTAGAGGAGGCCTATCAAGCATTTGAAGAAATTAAAGAAATTGAGTTAAAGTTAGCGGCCATAAATGAACAATTAGCAACGAGAACAGATTACGAAAGTGAGGTATACAGTCAATTAATTATAGATTTGACTGATTTAACAGAACGCTATGAATTGTTAGGAGGTTATAATTATCAGGGAGATACTGAGAAGATACTCCAAGGATTGGGTTTCCAAAGAAAAGACTTTGACAAACTAACCGACACCTTTTCTGGCGGATGGAGAATGCGAATAGAATTGGCGAAACTTTTACTGCAAAATAATGATATTCTCTTGTTAGATGAACCAACAAACCACTTAGATATTGAATCTATCATCTGGCTAGAAAATTTTTTAAAATCCTATGCTGGTGCAATAGTGTTAGTTTCTCACGATAAAATGTTTTTAGATAATGTTACTAACAGAACTATTGAAATTTCTTTAGGACAAATTTATGATTATAAAAAACCCTATTCTCAGTTTTTACTTTTAAGAGGAGAAATCAAGGAAAAACAATTACAAGCACAAAAAAATCAAGAAAAAGAAATCAAACAAAAGCAGTTGCTGATTAATAAATTTAAAGCAAAAGCAAGTAAAGCTTCCATGGCACAATCATTAATGAAACAACTAGATAAAGTTGAACTTATAGAGGTTGATCAAGATGATAACGCAACGATGAATGTACGCTTTGCTATTTCAAAACAACCCGGTAAGGTTGTTGTTGAGGCAGAAAACATGAGTAAAAGTTATGGAGACAATCATGTTCTTGAAAATGTAAATCTTTTGATAGAAAGAAATAGCAGAATTGCATTTGTGGGGCAAAACGGACAAGGAAAATCTACTTTAGCAAAAATGATGGTGGGTGAAATACCATTTGAGGGCCACTTAAAGTTAGGTCATAACGTAGAAATTGGATATTTTGCTCAAAATCAATCTGAACATCTGCCACCAGAAAAAACGGTTCTAGAGATTATGGAGGATGCAGCTACTGATGGGAACCGGATGCGTGTTAGAGATATGTTAGGGGCTTTCTTATTTGGTGGTGATGCAGTTGATAAAAAGGCAAAAGTATTGTCTGGAGGAGAGAGGAATCGTTTGGCTTTATGTAAATTATTGTTATCGCCTTTCAATGTTTTGATCATGGATGAGCCAACCAATCATCTTGACATTGCGTCTAAAAATGTATTAAAGGAGGCCTTAAAACAATTTAATGGAACTTTAATTTTAGTATCTCATGATCGAGATTTTTTACAGGGCTTAACCTCTACAGTTTTTGGTTTTAAAGATAAAGTGATTAAAGAATACCTTGGTGATATTGATTATTTTCTTGAGCAACATCAAATTGAAAACCTTCGAGAAGCTGAAAAAAGAACAGTTACTAAGGTAGATAAAGGTTCTTCAAAAAAAGAACATACATTTACTAGAGATCAAGAGAAGCAACTCAGAAAATTAAAAAATAAGTTGTCTAAAATTGAAACAGAAATAGATACCTTAGAAGAAGAGATTACTGCAATTGATTTAGAATTAGCTGAAAACTATGATGAGGTTTCTAATACACCTAATTTTTTTGAAAATTACAAGGCTAAAAAAGCAGCTTTAGCATCCTTGATGTCTGATTGGGAGTCTGTAGAAGAAGAAATTGAAAAATTTTCATAAATTGTTGTAGAATACATTTTATGGATTTTAATTCCCAAATACAAAGTATAAATCAACAGATAGTCCTCCCCAAACTCGAAGCTAATAACTGCCAACTTTTTATTAAAAGAGAAGATGAAATTCACCCTTTAGTATCTGGAAATAAGTTTAGAAAATTAAAATATAATTTAAAAGTAGCTAAGCAAAACAAAACCAAAACACTTCTCACTTTTGGTGGTGCTTTTTCTAATCATATTCTTGCTACAGCGGTAGCAGGGAAATTACAAAACTTTAAAACTATAGGCGTCATAAGAGGAGACGAATTAGGACAAGATCTCTCAAAAACTTTGGCAACCAATTCCACATTAAGGGCCGCTTATGAACATGGAATGAAATTTGAATTTATTTCTCGAGAGAGATATCGAGATAAAATGTCTTCTGACTTTTTACAAAAGCTAGAATTAAAATACGGAGACTTTTACACCCTACCTGAAGGAGGAACCAATGCATTAGCCGTAAAAGGATGTGAAGAAATTTTAACTTCAGATGACAACGAGTTTGATTATATTTGTTCATGTGTGGGTACCGGAGGAACTATAGCTGGAATTATTAATAGCATAGAAGCACCTCAAAAGGTTATCGGATTTCCAGCTTTAAAAGGCGATTTTTTAATAAAAGAAATTCAACAATATTGTAGAGGTCAAAAAAACTGGCAACTGGTATCCGATTATCATTTTGGAGGTTATGGAAAATATTCGGATGAATTGATTCATTTTATCAATCGATTTAAAGAAGATACAACGATTCCCTTAGATCCAATTTATACAGGAAAAATGATGTTTGGAGTGCTAGATATGATTAAAAAAAACAGCTTTCCGAAAGGAAGTAAAATACTAATCATTCATTCAGGAGGTATACAAGGAATTGAAGGGTTTAACCATAGATTGAAACGTAAAAACAGTGATTTAAAAATTCTATAAATGAAAATTAAATTATTTTTTTTGATTTTTTTTGTGCTACTTTTTGTGAGTTGTAGTTCCAGTAGAAAAATTTCTTCTTCTAAAAAGAAAAAAGAAACAATTACAGAAAGTCCTTATAAAACTGTGGCACCCGTTAAACAGGTTCAACATGTTAAAAAGCTTCAAAAAAGTAATAAATCATTAAATAAATACTCACTTCAATACATTAAAAGATATGCTCCTATAGCCGTATCAGAAATGCATAAGTACAATGTGCCAGCAAGTATTACTTTGGCCCAGGGGATTTTAGAATCTGGTAATGGAAGAAGTCAACTGGCCTCTAAATCAAATAATCATTTTGGGATAAAGTGCCATACAGGTTGGAAAGGAGCTAAAGTATACCATGATGATGATGAAAAGGGAGAATGTTTTAGGAAGTATAAATACGTTGAAAGTTCATATGAAGATCATTCCCAATTTCTCAGTGGAAGAAGACGCTATGCCAGTCTATTTAAATTGAAAAAAACAGATTATAAAGGATGGTCTAAAGGACTTAAAAAAGCAGGTTATGCAACCGATAAAAACTATCCTAAAAAACTCATTAAAATTATTGAAACTTATGAGTTGTATGAATTTGATAAAATTCGAGAAAAAGATTTAAAACGGGTTAAAAAAGAAACCACAAAGAATCAACGCAAGCCTAAAGTTAAAACAAAAAAAAGAGCTGTAAAGTACTATCAAGTAAAAAAGGGGGATACATTATATTCTATTGCTAAAAAATACGAAACTACAGTTGCTAATTTGAAGAAAATGAATGACTTAACAAGCAACACAATTTCAATAGGTCAAAAACTCATTATCAATTAAAAATTTCTAATTTTTAAACGAAGTACTTATTAATAAATAAACTGACATTGCCAATTATAAAATAGATGTAAATGAAAATTATTAAACCTGTTAAAGGGAAATATCCTCAAATATCAAAAGATTGTTTTATTGCTGAAAACGCCACAATAGTTGGGGAAGTTTTTATAGGAAATCAATGTAGTGTTTGGTTTAATGCTGTAATTAGAGGAGATGTTCATTTTATAAAAATTGGGAATAAGGTAAATATTCAAGATGGGGCAGTAATTCATGCTACATTTCAAAAATCACCAACTACAATTGGAAACAACGTTTCAATAGGTCATAACGCGATTGTTCATGGATGTACAATCCATGATAATGTATTAATAGGGATGGGAAGTATCATAATGGACGATTGTATCATAGAACCTAATTCAATTATAGCTGCAGGAGCAGTTGTTACAAAAAACACACATGTAGAAAGTGGATCTATTTATGCTGGAGTTCCCGCTAAAAAAATCAAAAATATTTCTAAAGAGTTGATTTCTGGTGAAATAGATAGAATTGCAAACAACTATGTAGAATATTCTAGCTGGTTTAAGGAATAAATATTTTAATATGATTCTGAACGATCATCTGAACTATTTGTAAAATTTATAGGCTATAAAATCAGAAAAAGTTTACATTTGAATTTATTATATTGAGCAATTAACAATTTGTCCATGAAAAATATACTGTTTTTACTACTATTTGTCTTTAATTATTCATTTGGTCAGAAAGCACCTGAGGTAGACTTGTCAAACCCTAGAGCTACTGTGTACACTCATATGTATTTTTTACAGACGACCTCTTATCAACCGATTGAAGCTGCAAAAACCATTTATGGATTAGATGAAAAAGAGGCTGTAGAAGCAGTTGTTAAGCTCAAAAGAATATTGGATGGAAAAGGATTAAGAATAGATTTTAATAGAATTTCTAGCGATTCTATGTTTACAGATACTATTTCTTTTGTAGCCCAACACAAACTCATCTTATTTCCAGAACGTATGCCATTAGTATCTTTAGAGAAGTATGGTGAGTCTTGGTATTACTCAACAGAAACTATTCAAAATCTAGATGTTTTATATGCAGAAATATTCCCATGGTATATTGAGAGCATTCAAAATAGTATTCCGGGAGCAGGGCATAAAAAAATATTCTCTATTGAGATTTGGCAGTATATTTCTTTTATACTTTTAATTGCACTTGCTTTTGTTGTGTTTTTAATTGCGAAGCAACTGGCATTTTTATTTTTAAAGAGAATTCTATACAAATACATTAAAAATAGTGATGAAGTTAATGAAACTTTAAAAAAATTAGCCCATCCAATAAGTCTATTGATTGCCATTGAATTATTAGACATTGTTTTCCCTTCATTACAATTTGGATTAGAAATTAACACATGGATATTTTTAGGTATTAATATAGCATCCACCGTTTTCTGGATTTATGTATTCCTAAAATTGGCTCAAGTTTTAATAAGTTTTTATCAGCAATATACTCAGAAAACAGAAGGTAAATTAGATGATCAGCTGACGCCTATTTTAAGAAATTTCTCAACAGTTATTATTTTTATTATTGGAGCTTTTAAAGTGCTTCTGCTTTTTGGTGTTGATGCTGCTACGATTTTGGCAGGTGCTTCAATTGGAGGTTTAGCATTAGCATTTGCATCTCAAGATACCGTTAAAAACTTGATTGGAACTGTTATGATATTTGTTGATAAACCGTTTCACATTGGGGATTGGATTTCTGCTGGTGAAGTAGTAGGAACAGTTGAAGAGGTTGGGTTTAGATCTACAAGGATTAGAGCAGCAGATACCTCTATTTTTCAAATTCCAAACAGTAGATTATCTGAATTAGTGATTAATAATAGTGGTTTACGACTTTTTAGACGTTATAATACTCAATTAGGATTACGATATGATACCCCACCTGAATTAATTGAAGCTTTTGTAAAAGGAGTTCGTGCAATTATAAAAGCGCATCCAGATACTAAGTCAGATTCTTTTAATGTAGAGTTTACAGGTTTTGGAGATTCTGCACTATTGATAATGATGAATATGTATCTTAAAAATTTAGCTTGGTCAAGTGAGCAAAAATCAAGACATCAAATTCATATTGCTATTGTTAAGTTAGCAAAAGAACTTGGAGTTGATTTTGCATTTCCATCAACAACAGTAATGATTGAGCAGTTTCCTGAAAAAAAATCTACAGAACTTCATTATGACAATGATGAGAAAAGAATTGATGATGTAATTAACAAAGTGGTTTCAGATTTTAAAGCAGTTGTTAAAGAGAAATAAAAGAAGTGTTATGATTACTTAGGAGGCATCGGTCCTCGAAGATGAACAATCAATCCATTTAAAAAGTTACGTAAAATTTGATCTCCACATTCCATATACTTTGGGTGATCTTCCTTTCTAAAAAAAGCGCCTAATTCGCTTTTAGAAACCTTAAAATCTACAAGTTTACAGATCTCCACAATATCACTATCACGAAGCTTGTGAGCTACTCTCAGTTTTTTAAAAATATCGTTGTTAGTTAATCCCATGACATAAAGATAATTGTTTTAATTGGAGTCGTTATTTTTTTATTCATAATTTTTAAACCCCTAAAACCTGCGGGAATAGTATCCTTAAAAATGAAAAAAATAGTTAACTTTTCTTTATATTTTAGCTTTAAAATATCCATCATGAATATTACCAAAGCAATTGAGATTTTTTTCAAGAAATTTTTACCCTCTCCATTCACAATTGCAGTTTTATTAACTCTTTTAACCATCTTTTTAGCATTAATTTTTACAAAACCTGATTTGGTTGGTATTGATGATTATACAATAGAAATATTACAATATTGGGAAAAGGGAATTTGGTCAAGTACATTGTTAGAGTTTGCTTATCAAATGATGTTAATTTTAGTTTTAGGCCATGTTTTAGTGCTAAGTAAACCGGTTAGTGCTTTGATAATGAAAATTACCAGATACGCTACTGATACAGCTTCAAGTGCAGCTATTGTTGCTTGCTTAACCATGCTAGTAGCTTTCTTTAATTGGGGTCTGGGACTTATTTTTGGGGCTTTGTTGGCTCGTAAGATTGCTGAACACGCTCAGCAGAATAATTTCCAATTAAATTATCCCATTGTTGGTGCCTCTGGATATATGGGGATGATGGTCTGGCATGGAGGAATCTCAGGGTCAGCTTTGATAAAAATAAATGAGGAAGGACATCTGTCTTCGATTATGGCAAATAATTCTTTTGAATTTCTGCACAAAGTCCCCTCGTCCATAGATTTTAGTCAAACGATTTTTAGTTTTTCTAACCTATTAATTTTTACAACAATACTCATTGTTATCAGTGGAATGTTTTATGTTTTAGGGAAAAATTCTAAGCCCACAGAAATTAAACTTTCCTTGTATAAGATGCATCAAGACAAAAACCCATCAGTTAAAACAGATAGGTTAGATAACTCAAGAATTTTAGCTATTGTATTCGGATTACTTATTATTGTAGCTTTTTTTTATCAATATTTAGATGATCTTAAAACCTTAAAAATAACACCAAATCTCATCAATTTTTTGATGTTAGGATTAGGTATTTTATTTCATGGAACTTTTAAGAATTTCACCAATGCTGTTGTAGCATCTATCTCTGATATTTCTGGTATTTTAATTCAGTTCCCTCTTTATTTTGGAATTATGGGAGTTATGAATTCTAGTGGAATGGTAGCTCAAATTTCAGATTTCTTTGTTTCTTTTTCAACAGAAACAACCTTGCCAATAGTTACTTTCTTTAGTGCAGGTTTGGTAAATATTTTTGTACCAAGTGGGGGAGGCCAATGGGTGATTCAAGGCCCCATTGTTGTTGAGTCAGCACTAAAGTTAGGCGTTCCATTGAATAAAGCAATTATGGCACTAGCCTATGGTGATCAAATCACTAATATGCTTCAACCTTTTTGGGCGTTACCTTTGTTGGGAATTACAAAATTAAAAGCAAAAGAAATATTGCCTTATACCTTATTAGCGATGTTTGTAGGTAGTATCATTTATATTGTTGGTATTCTATTATTTTAATATTCATGATTTGGCTTTCAGAAAAATTAGAATTCCCATCTTATGATTCAACCACTAAAGATGGTATTATAGCTCTAGGAGGTGATTTGAGCCCCGAGCGCTTGATGTATGCTTATCAACATGGTATTTTTCCTTGGTACTCTGAAAACGAACCCATCGTTTGGTACTGTCCAACTAAAAGAATGGTTTTATTTCCCAATGATTTGAAAGTTTCCAAATCAATGAAAAGTATTCTTAATAGAAAAAAATTCATAATTACAGAAAATGAAGCTTTTGAAGAAGTGATATTTCAATGTAAAACTGTAGCTCGTAAAGACGGGTATGGAACTTGGATTACAAATGAAATGGAAAAAGCATACATAAAACTTTATAAGAAAGGAATTGCAAAATCTATTGAAGTTTGGTTACCAAACACAGATTTTAATGAGAATAATAAAGATAAAAAAGTTCTTGTAGGAGGATTGTATGGACTTAAAATAGGGGATGTGTTTTGTGGAGAAAGTATGTTTACTAAAGTGTCAAATGCTTCAAAAATTGCATTTATTCACTTGGTTCAATCCAATTTATACAAATTAATAGATTGTCAAGTATACAATGATCATCTTAAAACTCTAGGTGCAAAAGAGATTATGAGAGATAAATTTTTAACTTTACTGGAAGAAATGAGATAAGTTTTAAACAGTTTTAATATCAATTCAGAAACATCATAACTTTACTATTAACTTAAGGAACTAAAAATGAATATAAAAAACGCACAACAACAAGTAGATGATTGGATTAACAATCATGGTGTTCGCTATTTTAATGAGCTAACTAATATGGCACAACTCACAGAAGAAGTAGGTGAGGTGGCTAGAATTATTGCAAGAAGGTATGGTGAACAATCTGAAAAAGAATCTGACAAAGGAAAAGATTTAGGAGAAGAACTCGCAGATGTAATGTTTGTTGTTTTATGCCTTGCCAATCAAACAGGTATTAATTTGGAAGATTCCTTTAATAAAAAGTTAAACATCAAAACTGAACGTGATCATAGTCGTCACCAAAACAATAAAAAACTTCAATAATATGGCCCTGTCTAAAAATATTAAAAAGCCTATTTTTTGGTTAAATACCATGAAAGTTGGAGTTGTATTTATAGGCTTCCTAACCATAATCTCTCTCCTTTTTAATAGTTTTTCAGATATTTTCACTGGGAATTGGGATGCAGTTTTGAGTAATAATTTTAGCCACAAAAAATGGATGCGTTTTTTTTCAAGTAAAATTATAGCTGGCTTTATCTATGGTATATATATTTCAAATAAGAATATGAAATGAGATTTTCAATTAGATGATTATAAATTAAAAAAGCGACCACAGGTCGCTTTTTTAATTTATAATCATTGCAATCAGTCCAATTGAATTAAATCTATTTGGCTGTCTTTCACTTTTTGATTTAAGACTTTTACTTTGTTGTTAAATAAGTCGTATAATTTAGCGAGTTCCAGATCAATCTCTTTATTGATTTCATTTTTAAAATCTATAGCTTGCTGTGTCGGAGCATAACTACCAATTCTTGTTAGTGAATTTAAATGAGCTAGTTTGTTATTCAATCTAATTGGAAAATTTAAAGGGTCTTGATTGCTTTTACTCTTAGTTTGATACAAGGTTTCCTCAATGATGGTCATTTCCTTCAACAAGTCTTTTGCATAGGTGACTAATTCTTTATGCTTTTCTACCCCCTTAATTGATTCTTGAAGAGATTTTACTTGGGCTCTAACTTTTTTCACATTCTTCAATGCTTTGTGAATTTCTGTAACTTTAGCATTGATATCATTAATGAAATTAAATTGTGCTTTAGCGTCTGCTAAACTGGTTTCAGAAATAGGATTTTTTAGAATAGTAAAATTTTGAGATGTTGAGATCTCTCCCATAGTTAAGGTTACTTTATAATTTCCAGGGAGAGCCATTGGTCCATCCAAAGACGCCCACCATAAAATCATTCCTTTTACCTTTTCAGCGCCAGGATACATCATATTCCAATAGAAAATGTTATTACCATTTTTTATGGTAAGTTTTTCTTCTTTATTCTCTTTATTTGGTTTTGTGCTAAAAGTTTTAATTAAACGATTAGTATTGTCAAAAATATGGATAGAAACAGGTTTCTCTACCTTCTTTTCTTTAATGTAAAAATTGATGGCAACCCCACCAGGATGATTAGTCCCCGAGGTTTTAGAGGTTCTTCCATTTCCACCTCCCATTCTGTAACTATCTTGGGGTTTAAATAATATAACATCTTCTTGTAAAAGAATTGGATTTAACTGATGAAATGGAGTTAAATCATCAATCATCCAAAAAGATCTTCCTTGTGTAGCAGCAATTAAATTATCATTTTTAATGGCGAGATCTGTAATGGGTACCACAGGTAAATTCAACTGAAATTTATTCCAATTTGTACCATCATCAAAAGAAATATACATCCCTCTTTCTGTTCCTGCATATAATAATCCTTTTCGCTTTGGATCTGCTCTTAAGGCACGTGTAAAATCTTCAGCACCAATTCCATTGGTAATTTGCTTCCAGGTTTTTCCGTAATTTTCTGTTTTATAAATATAAGGTAAGTAATCACCAGATTTGTATTTTGTTCCTACCACATAGGCTCCTCCCTTAGTAAAGGGATCAATTTCAATACAATTAATCATCATCCATTCAGGCATTTTTTTAGGAGTAACATTTGTCCAATTTTTTCCGCCATCTTTGGTTACGTGAACTAAGCCGTCATCAGATCCAGTCCATATTAAACCCTCTTCTTGTTTGGATTCATTCACAGCAAAAATAGTTGCATAGTATTCTACACCTGTATTGTCTTTTGTGATTGGACCACCAGAAGACTTTAGCGTGTTAGGGTCATTCCTTGTTAAATCTGGACTAATAATTTCCCATGATTGCCCCTCATTTGTTGTCATATGTAAATGATTAGACGCGGCATACAATTTATTTTTGTGATTGGGAGAAAACATAATCGGGAAATTCCATTGAAAACGATATTTAAAATCTTCAGCTCCATGCCCCATCGGGTCATCTGGCCAAACATTAATGGCTCTAGTTTCTCCTGTAGTATGATTTTTTCTGGTGAGCAGTCCACCATAACTTCCACCGTAAACAATATCATTATTTAAAGGATCTATGGCAAGATGAGCACTTTCACCACCAGCAGTTGATTCCCAATCAGACTCACCAATAAATCTACCTTGAGTTCGATGTGCGATTCTAACAGTAGAATTGTCTTGTTGTGCTCCATAAATACGATATGGGAAATGATTATCAGTGGTTACTCTGTAGAATTGAGATGTAGGTTGGTTCATATAAGTAGACCAATTTATTCCTGCATCAAATGAAACTTGAGCTCCACCGTCATCTCCAATAATCATTCGTTGATTGTCTTCTGGTGCAATCCATAAATCATGATGATCTCCATGAGGCGCATTAAATGTCTTATACGTTTTTCCTCCATCTGTAGATTTATGATACCTTACATTTAATACATAGAGTATATTTTCGTCCTGAGTGTCTGCATACAATCGACTATAGTACCAAGCTCTCTGACGTAATTTTCGTTCACTATTTATTAGTTTCCATGTTTTACCTGCATCAATAGATTTATAAACTCCTCCATTTTTATTTTCAATTAATGCCCATACAATATCTGAATTTACTGGAGATACAGTTACACCACTGATTCCCCAAATACCATCTGGCAACCCTGGGTGTGATGAAATATTAGTCCAAGTTTCACCTTCATCAATACTTTTCCACAAAGCAGAACCCTCTCCACCACTAGACAAACTGTAAGGAGTTCTTCTAATGTTCCATGTAGTTGCATAAAGAACCCTTGGGTTATTTGGATCAATAATCAAATCTACAACTCCGGCATTTTCATTTGCAAATAATTTCTTGCTCCATGTTTTACCCCCATTTGTAGATTTGTAAACCCCTCTATCTTGAGATGATTTATAAAGATCACCCATCACTCCTGCATATACAATATCTGGATTTTTTGGATGAATACGAACTCTTGGAATATGCCTAGTATTTTTTAATCCCATAGATTCCCATGTTTTTCCTCCATTTACAGATTTCCAAATTCCATCTCCTGATGAAACATTTCCACGAACTGTTTTCTCTCCATTTCCTACATAAATAACATTATTATCCCATTCACTTACCGCAACAGCACCTACTGATCCGCCAAAAAAACCGTCTGAAATATTCTCCCAAGTATTTCCTGCATCTGTAGTTTTCCAAACACCTCCTCCGGTAGATCCAAAATAGAATAGGTTTGCTTTTCCAGCTACACCTGTAACAGCAGCACTTCTTCCACCTCTAAATGGCCCTATATTTCTCCATTTTGTGGCATTATAAAAAGCTTCAGAATATTTGGTAGTATTCTTTTGAGCGTTAACTTTGTACCCCTCAGAAACAAGAAGGCATATAAAGACAAATAATAGTTTTTTCATGTGAGTTTTGTTTTTGAAGCTTAAATTTAAGAATTTAAAATGAGATCGAGTAGATTATGAAAATTTGTATCAAAGGAATTGACAGTAACTGTATTGTGAAAGATATTTTTATTTCTGGATCTAAAAGTGAATCGAATAGAATGCTAATCTTACAGAAATTATTTAATGAAATCACGATACATAATTTGTCAGATTCTGATGATACTCACCATTTACAACATGCTCTTGCTTCGCAGGACGATCATATAAACGTTGGGCATGCCGGAACTGCTATGCGATTTTTAACTGCTTTTTTTGCCATTCAAAAAAAAAGAATAACTATTATTTCCGGTTCTGAACGAATGCACCAGAGGCCTATCAAAGTTTTGGTAGAGGCATTACGTGCACTTGGAGCCGAGATTTCTTATCTTGAAAATGAAGGCTTTCCACCATTAAAAATTATTGGAAAACCCCTCACCGAAGACAGCGTAAAAATCAATGGTAATATAAGCAGTCAATATATTTCGGCTTTATTACTTATAGCGGCAAGTCTTCCTAATGGTTTACGTATTGAATTATTGGGTGAAATTACCTCTATCCCATACATTAATATGACGCTAACTTTATTAGAACAGATTGGAATCACTACCACTTTTGAGGGACAATTTATTCGAGTAGCTCCATTCAAAGAGCTTAAAAAGCATATACTACAAGTTGAGTCTGATTGGAGTTCAGCCTCATACTTTTATTCGATCGCTGCCATGAGTAGTATGGGTTCAGAAATTCGATTATCATCATATAAAAAAGAAAGTTTACAAGGAGATGCTATTCTTTCAAACATTTATAATTTTTTTGGTGTAGAAACTATTTATGAAACAAACAGTGTGGTCCTGAGAAAAATCAAAGAACCAAATAATGAAACTCTAAAAATTGATTTAAATAAAGCACCAGATATTGCTCAAACCATTGCGGTAACTTGTTTTGGATTGGGAATTTCTTGTGAATTATTAGGCTTACATACGTTAAAGATTAAAGAAACTGATCGACTAGAGGCACTTAAAACTGAACTTACAAAGTTAGGTGCTGATATATCCGTTTCATCAAGTAGCCTTTATCTAGAAAGAAGTTTGAAAATGGTTGCTAATGTTTCAATAGAGACTTATAACGATCATAGAATGGCAATGGCATTTGCTCCACTAGCAATGAAAATCCCTATTGAAATTTTAGATGCGGATGTGGTTACAAAATCATATCGAAATTTTTGGGAGGACATGCAGAAAATTGGTTTTCAATTCAATAAAGTATAAATTAAATAGTCAAATACTTGACATCCCCTTACTTCAAATCGTATATTTGCCGCCGCTACCCTAAAACTACATATGTAATTCATCTATTGTTTGAATGCCAATCCATTTGATATAACTAGACGAAATTACTTGTGAAATTTTATAAAAATAATACTAAGGACATATGAAATTATCCCATTTTAACTTTGAATTACCGGAAGAATTATTAGCAGAGTATCCAGCTGAACACAGAGACGAGTCTCGATTAATGGTTCTAAATCGCAAAGAGCAAACTATAGAACACAAAACGTTTAAAGATGTCATTAATTATTTTGATGAAGGTGATGTTTTGATGTTAAATAACACCAAAGTTTTTCCTGCCAGAATGTATGGGAATAAAGAAAAAACTGGAGCTAGGATTGAAGTATTTTTACTGAGAGAATTAAATGCTGAAAATAGATTGTGGGATGTTTTAGTTGATCCAGCAAGGAAAATTAGAATTGGGAATAAATTATTTTTTGGAGAAGATGATAGTTTAGTTGCTGAGGTGATTGACAACACAACTTCAAGAGGCCGTACCCTTCGCTTTTTATATGACGGAGATTATGAAGAATTTAGAGAAAAATTATTAGAGTTAGGAGAGACACCTTTACCAAAATATATAAAAAGAGGTGTAGAACCTTCGGATAAAGAGCGTTATCAAACCATCTTTGCAAAAAATGAAGGCGCTGTTGCGGCTCCAACTGCGGGCTTACATTTTTCTAAACATTTAATGAAACGCCTAGAAATTAAAGGAGTAGATTTTGGGGAATTAACCCTTCACGTTGGTCTTGGAACTTTTAGTCCAGTTGAAGTTGAAGATTTATCAAAACACAAAACAGATTCTGAGCAAATAATTATTCCTTCAGGAACAGCTCAATTGATTAATGACGCTATTGCAAATAAGAGAAGAATTTGTGCTGTAGGAACTACAGTAATGCGAGCTGTTGAGTCTTCTGTCTCTGCTAGTGCTAGATTAAATAGTTACACAGGTTGGACAAATAAATTTATTTTCCCACCCTATGATTTTAGTATTGCAAACTCTATGATTACAAATTTTCATTCACCAAAATCTACTTTAATGATGATGGCTGCTGCTTTTGCAGGATATGATTTTTTAATGGAAGCCTACAAAATAGCTGTGAAGGAAGAGTATAAGTTTCATACTTATGGTGATGCAATGCTAATTATTTAGTGTAGATAAGAATTATAAAACCAAAAGCCTCATAGCTATGCTATGAGGTTTTTGTATTTTTGTATAATTCTTTGAGTAGAACCAACACCATATACTCAAAGACCTTATAAATTATAGATGAAGCCAAAGAAAAAAGACATTCGATCTTTAACAAAAGAACAGTTGAGAAACTTCTTTGTAGAAAATGGAGATAAAGCTTTTCGAGGAAATCAAATATTTGAATGGTTATGGAGTAAATCCTTACACGATTTTGATGCCATGACCAATATTTCTAAAGAAACAAGGGAAATGTTGAAAGAAAACTTTGTTATTAATCATATTGAAGTAGATTCAATGCAACGAAGTAAAGATGGGACAATAAAAAATGGAATTCGTTTGCATGATGGTTTTGTCGTAGAATCGGTTCTCATACCAACAGAAAAAAGAACTACGGCTTGTGTCTCTAGTCAGGTTGGTTGTAGTTTAGATTGTCGTTTTTGTGCAACTTCTAGACTAAAAAGGATGAGAAATTTAAATCCTGATGAAATTTATGATCAAGTAGTAGCTATAGATAAACAGAGTCAATTATATCACAATCGTAAATTATCTAATATTGTTTTTATGGGCATGGGTGAACCCTTAATGAATTACAATAATGTAGTAAAATCAATAGATAAAATAACATCACCTGAAGGTCTAGGCATGTCCTCAAAACGGATTACGGTGTCTACCTCTGGAATCCCAAAAATTATTAAAAAAATGGCCGATGATGCAGTTAAATTTAATTTAGCGGTTTCCTTACACTCTGCAAGAGATAGCGTAAGAACATCTATTATGCCATTTAACGAAACATTTCCTCTAAAAGATTTGGGAGACTCTTTAATCTATTGGTTTGAAAAGACACAACGAGTGGTTACTTATGAATACATTGTCTGGGAGGGAATTAATGATAAAAAAGAAGACATTACAGCCCTAGTAAATTTTTGCAAATTAATTCCATGTAAAGTTAATTTAATTGAATATAATCCAATAGACGATGGAGAGTTTCAACAAGCTAACTCAAGGGTTATGGATAATTATATTTCAAATTTAGAAATGCATGATATCGTTGTAAATGTTAGGCGATCCAGAGGAAAAGATATAGATGCAGCTTGTGGCCAACTAGCCAACAAATCTTAATCTAATTTTTAGGTGCTTTTTATAAAATTATAGTTTTAATGAAAATTGTTGAGGAAATAAAAAAACCCATTCAAAAGGAGATGGAGCGCTTTGAAGAAAAATTCAAAGACGCTATGATTTCTAGAGCACCTTTGCTAAATAGAATTACTTATTATATTGTTAGAAGAAAAGGAAAGCAAATGCGCCCAATGTTTGTCTTCTTAGTAGCAAAGATGGTTTCTAATGGAGGATTTGATCAAAGAACTTACAGAGGAGCTTCTGTAGTTGAGCTGATTCATACAGCAACGCTTGTTCATGACGATATTGTAGACGATAGTAATAGAAGAAGAGGTTTTTTCTCAATTAATGCACTATGGAAAAATAAAATTGCGGTTTTAGTAGGAGACTACCTGCTCTCTAAAGGCTTGTTACTCTCCATTGATAACGAGGACTTTGATTTGTTAAAATTAATTTCAATAGCAGTCAGAGAAATGAGTGAAGGAGAATTACTTCAAATAGAAAAAGCTAGAAAACTTGATATTACAGAAGACATTTACTATGAAATTATTCGTCAGAAAACAGCTACACTAATTGCAGCTTGTTGTGGAATTGGAGCAGCATCAGTTGGAGCCAATCAAGATACGGTTCAACAAATGAGAAAATTTGGACAGTATATTGGAATGGCATTTCAAATAAAAGATGACTTATTTGATTATTCTGAAGAAAAAATAGGAAAACCCACAGGGATAGACATCAAAGAACAAAAAATAACTTTACCCTTAATTTACACCTTAAATAATTGCTCAAAAAAAGAGAAGGCTTGGTTAATTAATTCTATTAAAAAACATAATAAGGACAAAAAACGTGTAAAGGAGATTATAGCTTTTGTAAAAAAAAGTGGAGGTATAGAATACACCATAAAAAAAATGAATGATTATAAAACTAAGGCGTTAACAATTTTAGAAAATTTTCAAGACTCAGATTATAAAACATCTTTAATAAAGATGATTGATTATGTTGTAGAACGAAAGATTTAGAGCCTCAATAATTCTTCAACAAAATCTCTTTTGTTTGACAATCTAGGGACTTTATGTTGCCCACCTAATTTCCCTTTTTTCTTAAGCCAAGTATAAAATAATCCTTTTTTTACACTGTGAACTTTTGGCATTACTAAGGTCATATTGTTGTACCGCTTGGCCTCATAATCTGAATTAATAGATTTTAAAGCATTGTCTAGTAATTCAGTAAAATATTTTAAATTTTGTGGAGCTTTTGCAAATTCAATTACCCATTCATGACTTCCTTGTTTTTTTCTATCCATAAAAATTGGTCCAACAGTATAATCTGTGATTGTTGAACTTGTTTTCTTACAAGCTAGCTTCAAAGCCTCTTCAGCATTTTCAATAATTAGTTCTTCTCCAAATACATTGATATGATGTTTGGTTCTTCCAGTAATTCGAATTTTATAAGGACTCAACGAAGTAAACTTAACTGTATCCCCAATTAAATAACGCCATAATCCACCGTTTGTAGATATAACAACTGCATAATTTTCTTCTTTCTTTACTTGAGATAATGGAATTGCTATAGAGTTTTCACCACAATAGTCACACATTGGAATAAATTCATAAAATATTCCGTAGTCAAGCATTAAAAGTAGATCTAGACTCCCATTTACATCTTGTAAGGCAAAAAAACCTTCAGAAGCATTATAGGTTTCGTAATATTTAAAGTCTTTTTTTGGGATAAGTTTTCTATACTGTTCTCGATAAGGATTAAAGTTTACCCCTCCATGAAAATAAACTTCTAGATTAGGCCAAACTTCAAGAATATTATTTTTTCCTGTTTTTTCTAAAACTCGATTTAATAATACCAACATCCAGGAGGGAACCCCTACTAAACTCGTAATATTTTCATGAATAGTTTCATTAATTATTGCCTCCATTTTTGTTTCCCACTCACTCATTAAAGCTGTTTCTTGACTTGGAGCTGAACTAAAGTCTGCCCAAAAAGGCATATTTTCTATAATTATAGCAGATAAATCTCCAAAATAAGAATTGTTATCTTCATAAACCGCATTACTGCCCCCCAACCGAAGTGCTTTTCCATTAAACAATGTAGTTTCTTCGTTATTGTTAATATACAGACAGAGCATATCTTTTCCAGCCTTTAAATGGCAGTTTTCAATTGCCTCATCACTTACAGGAATAAATTTACTTTTAGCATTTGTTGTTCCACTAGATTTTGCAAACCATTTTATTTTTGTAGGCCAGAATAAATTTTGTTCACCTTTTCTACAACGTTCAATTAAAGGTTCTATACTTTCATATTGCTGAATTGGAACTTTGCTAGCGAAATCTTTGTAAGTGTTAATAGAAGAAAAATCAAATTTTCTACCAAATTCAGTGTCTTTGGCAGATTGAAGTAAACGAAATAATAATTCCTCTTGAACGTCAATAGGATATTTAATAAATAACTCCATTTGATGTTTTCTCTTTTTGAGAAACCACGATATTATAGAATTAACAAATGGAATTGCCATGGTGATTCAGAGTTCAGTAAAATGATTTTTCCGTAAGTTTGTGTGAAGCTTACAACACAAAGTTAAAAATAGAAAAATATTTTAGATGCAATACCAAGGAGTTTTAAAAAAAATGCTTTCGGAAAGTAATGATATAATTCAATATTATCTAGATCTAGAATCTGACTTCATTAATATGAATCAGTTGTTAAACAAGAATTTAGATTTTAAATTTTTGAAATACAGTTGTATGAATTGTCATTTAGATAAAGAAATTTATCGTCAAGGATTTTGTAAATCATGTTTTTTTGAAACACCGACTGCTGGAGATTGGATTATGAGACCTGAATTAAGCACAGCTCATTTGGGTAAGGAAGACCGTGATTTAGACTATGAAAAATCTGTACAGCTTCAACCTCATATCGTGTATTTAGCAAACTCCAGCAATGTAAAAGTTGGTGTTACAAGGAAGCAACAAGTACCAACGCGTTGGATAGATCAAGGAGCTCATGAAGCTATAGAAATTGTAGAAGTTCCAAATAGATACTTAGCGGGGATAACTGAAGTAGCCCTCAAAAACCATGTTGCTGATAAAACTAATTGGAGAAAAATGTTAAAAAACGATATTGAAAAGGCAGATTTAAAAGAATGGCAAAATAAACTTCGCCCTTTCATCCCTGAGGAAGCAAGAGAATTTTTTATTGAAAATAACGCTTTAACCTCAATTAATTTTCCAGTGCATCAATATCCAGAAAAACCAAAGAGTTTAAATATTGTAAAAGATCAACACTATTCTGGAAAGTTAGTGGGTATAAAGGGGCAATATTTAATTTTTGAAGACCAAACAGTATTTAATATTAGATCTAATGAAGGTGTTGTGGTAGCATTGAACATCAATTAGAATCAAACAAAATATTTAATCATGAATACATCTAATTTCCTTAACGTAGCCTTAGCTCAAATAGCTCCTGTTTGGTTAGATAAAGAACAGACCATTGAAAAAATAAAAAATACCATTGAAACTGCTTCAAAAGAAAAAGCAGAATTAATAATTTTTGGAGAGGCATTACTTCCAGGTTACCCTTTTTGGATTGGATTAACTAATGGCGCTGAATGGAATTCTTCTGTTCAGAAGGAAATACATGCTCATTATGTGCAAAATTCAATTACCATTGAAAAGGGTGAGTTAGACACGATATGCAAACTTGCAAAAGAACATCATATGGCGATTTATCTCGGGATTATTGAGCGTGCTCATAATAGAGGAGGTCACAGTATTTATGCATCTTTGGTTTATATAAATCAGGAAGGATTTATAAAATCTGTACATAGAAAATTACAACCCACCTACGATGAACGCTTAACTTGGGCGCCCGGAGATGGTCATGGGTTACAGGTCCATCCTTTGAAAAACTTTACGGTCGGCGGTTTAAATTGTTGGGAGAATTGGATGCCCTTACCTAGAACTGCATTGTATGGTCAGGGAGAGGATTTGCATGTTGCGGTATGGCCTGGAAGTGACCACAATACAAAAGATATTACTCGTTTTATTGCAAGAGAATCTAGGTCATTTGTAATTTCTGTTTCAAGTTTAATGCAAAAATCAGATTTCCCTAAGGAGACTCCACATTTTGATAAAATCATAAAATCTGCACCAGATGTATTAGTAAATGGAGGGTCATGTATAGCTGGGCCAGATGGAGAATGGATTATGGAACCGGTAATAAACAAGGAAGGTATTTTTTATGAAACTCTAGACTTTTCTAGAGTTCTTGAGGAGCGTCAGAATTTTGATGTTGTAGGGCATTATTCAAGACCAGATATTACACAATTAAATGTAAATAGAGATCGACAGAGTACAGTTTTTTTTAACGATTAATTTGAATTAATTACTTGTTCTATAATTTTTTCAACACCTAAATTGGAGTTGCTTTCTGTCATAAAATGAGCAGTTTTCTTAACCTCTTCATGAGCGTTCTTCATAGCAAAGCTAAACTTAGCCACTTCTAACATCTCAATGTCATTTAAATAATCTCCAAAGACCATTGTTTGGTCTGGGCTAATGTTCATCTTTTCTTGTAAAAATTTGATTGCAGTGCCTTTGTTTGAGTTAAGGTTTGAAATATCTAACCAGCTTTTACCTGATATTTTTAATAAGTATTCGTCTTTAAATTGTTGTACTGAAGGGTAAATGAATTGCTCTGATGATTCTGAATGATACAAGGCAATTTTAATAATTGGTTGATGAGGTGGTATAGATGTTAAATCTTTCACTATTTCGTGGGCATTATAATATTCTTTGAACATCCCTATAAAATTAGGATCTCTGGATTCTATAAAAGCTTTATTTTCACCACATAAAATAATAAAGGTGTTTTTAATTTTTCTCAAGTGTGGAATTAATTCAACTACTTTTTTAGAATCAAATGTTTGTAAAAAAAGTGTTTTATTTTCTTTTTTTATAACTCCACCATTTTCACCAACTATGGTAATTTGATCCTTTATTGATTGCAACTTTTGCGCTATACTATTGTATTGCCTTCCACTTGCAGCTACAAAATGAATATTTAGTGCTTTTAGTCTTTCAAATTGTTTCAAAAATAAAGGACTTACTTCTTCTTTAGCATTAAGTAAGGTTCCGTCCATATCCGAAACAATTAGTTTTACATTTGATAAATCCATTAAAATATTTTGCCCCTAAAATAAGCGAATCATTTTAAAAATAATAAGTGATATTGTTATTTAATTGCTAAGGATTTCTTTTTAATTTGTATGATTTCCCACAACAGAAATCCATAAACAATTAGGTATTCTAATACAATTAGCCATAAGTTTTCTTCCCAGGGAATGTTAGCGTATGCTTGATAAGATAAAATAATCACAAAACTCCATACAATAGGAAATCTATAGCTTGTAAAAACAGATAAAATTACTAATGTTGCCAAATACCAAGGATGCATTGTTGTTGTTGTAAAATAATAAAATGAAACCCCCATAAGTAAACCCGTTATGAGTTGTTGAGGTGATTTATTTTTTCTAAAAAAAGTAATAATTAATAAAACAAATACAACGATTACAGGTATTATTTTTCCAATTATTGCAATTTCGTTATAGCCTCTAAAAAGTGTTCCAAGTTCTCTAGCGATGTAATATATACTTGCATTGAATTCAAATTTTTGAAACCATAATCCGATAGAATTAGAATAGTTATCTAATAAATCTGAAGATAGGAAAGGTAGAAATAGTAGGGCATTTAATAGTACTGTTATGGCTCCAAAAGACAAGAATTTTAAAATTCCTTTTCTTTTATTATTCTTTATAAACCATTGATAGAAAATGGGTAAAAACAATAATGGGATTAATTTTACAGCAACAGAAAGGCTAAAAATAATTGCGGCAAAACTCCATTTTTTTTCGAGGATTAAGTACAAACTCCAAACGAGGAAAAAAATCATTACAGATTCAAAATGTAGGTTACCCGTAAGCTCTATGATAATAAATGGGTTTAAGGCATATAAGAAGATATTATGAACGGGCAGCTTTAGCTTTTCTAATATTTTTTTTCCAAAATAAATAATTCCAATATCTGCGAAAATAATTTGTAATCTTAACACAATTATGGAACCAATGATACTTGAATTGGCAAAAAAGGCAGCAATAAAGAAATTTAATTGATTAATAGGTGGGTAGTTTGTAAAATGACTTCCGTTTAAAGACCCCATCCCATTGTATAATTCAACAGCTTGTTTAACAGGTAATTTATTTTGACTTATGAATGTTTCAGGCAAATATAAATAGGGGTTTAATCCTTCTAAAATCATTCTACCATCCCATATGAATCGATAAAAATCTTGAGATAAATTGGGTACAGCAATCAAAAAAATTAATCTAAATATGATAGCTAGGGATACCAAGAAAGTAAAGTTATTTCTCTCGTTTTTAATAAAGTAAAAAAACGGAATAAATAAAATAGAGTACTGAATTAATAGTTGTGAAAAATTTGTTCTGTCTAAGTGATAAGCGGTAAGAAAATAAAATATAATACTTAGGGTTGAAAGTATAATTGTTTTATTTTTTTGTTGAAGGAACATACCTTAAGCTTTAGGGAAAATTGACTTCCAAAATACATAACCAAAACCAAGGAATAACATCAAATGAAATGGAAATAATCCAAAGTCACCCTGATCATCCCCTACAACAAATGCACTATACATACCAAAAGCAAAATAGAGTGTTAACAATCCCTCAACAATAGTATTCAAAGAGATTTTGTTGTGAATATATATGTTTTTTTTCCAGGAATCTGTTAGGGTTTTAATATTAAATTTTGGGGTTCTTATAAAATCACTTTTTTTTCCAAAATGTCCCTCTAAAACTGCGATGCTATTGTGAAATGAAAACCCCATAGCTATAGAAAAAAAAGTAAAGAAAGTTCCGATATATTTCAAAAATTTTATAGTGCCACCCCCATAACTCTTCTTATACATATGCCAGTAACAAATAAAGAAAATGATAGAACTTACTACAAAAAAACTAATCATATAAAAATAAGATTTTAAATGAGGATGTTCATTTTTAATGTAAAGCATAGGAATGCTCAAAACAGCAATTATTAAAATCATTAAAAACATTGAGCTATTTAATAAGTGTAATACACTATGAATTTTTGTTTTTAGTGAAATGTGTTTATCTAATAAAATACGTTTTATCATTTTTTGAAAATTTTCGGCTCCTCCTTTATTCCATCTAAATTGTTGAGATCTTGCTGCACTAATAATAACGGGCAATTCAGCAGGAGTTTTCACATGTTCTAAATACTTAAATTTCCATTGTTTTAGTTGTGCTCTGTAGCTTAAATCTAAATCTTCGGTTAAGGTATCTCCTTCCCAGTTCCCTGCATCTATAATACATTCTTTTCGCCATACACCCGCAGTTCCATTAAAATTTATAAAATGTCCCTTAGTATTTCTGCCAACTTGTTCAAGGGTAAAATGGGCATCTAAAGCAAAAGCTTGTATTTTAGTTAAAGTTGAATAATTTCTATTGATATGACCCCAACGCGTCTGAACAACTCCAATTTCACTATTTTTAAAGTAGGGTATAGTTTCAACCAACCATTCTTTTTGAGGCAAGAAATCTGCATCAAAAATTGCTATGAATTCACCTTTGGCAATTTCAAGACCTTCTTTTAAAGCCCCTGCTTTAAAACCTGTTCTATTTGCTCTTTGAATATGTTGAATGTTGATTCCTGTCTGTTGAAGTTTTTTAATTTGTGCTATTGTGGTGGTAACAGATTGGTCAGTTGAATCATCCAATACTTGTATTTCTAGTTTTTCTCTAGGGTATTCCAATGTTACAATATTGTTCAACAAACGTTCCATAACATACATTTCATTATATACAGGAAGTTGAACAGTTACATAAGGAACCTCCTCAATGTTTTTTAAATCAAATTTTGGAGAAGTGTCTTTTTTATTGTTAGCGCTTTTATAGTTGATCAACAAATTCAGTTGAGCTAGTGCATACATAAATACAAGAAGAAGTGCTAAAGAATAAATAGAGATAATGATGTATTCTAAAATCATTATTTTATGCTGTATTTAAAAATCCAACCCAATATTTTCATACCCGCAAATATAGTACCTTTTAATGTTCCAGAGACCTTTGAAACCCCTATTCTATTTCTGTATTTCATCGGTATTTCAGTATAAGAATACTTTTTTTTAATCGCTTTTAATTGCATTTCAACAGTCCATCCATAAGTTTTATCTTCCATTTCTAGTTCTAATAATTTCTCGTATTTTATGGCCCTAAAAGGACCAAGGTCTGTATACTTTGCCCCAAAAAAAATAGTCATTAAAAAAGTAGCTAACCAGTTTCCAAAAACTTGTTGAGGAGTCATAGAACCTGCCTCTCTAAACTTTTTTACACGAGACCCTATCACAAAATCAATATTGTCATTAATTATTGGTGCTACAAGTTCTGTTAGTTGTTCTGGGTAATCTGAATAATCACCATCTAAAAAAACAATAATATCTGGAAGTTGGGAAATTTCTTGGCTAGCGATATACTCCATGCCTTTTAAACAGGCATACCCATACCCTTTTTTTGCCTCTCTTAAAACAGTAGCTCCTGCTTTGGTAGCATTTTTTTCTGTATGATCTGTTGAATTATTACTAATGACGATAACTTCATCTACACTTGAAGGAATATCATTTATAACTTTTGCGATTGAATTCTCTTCATTATATGCAGGAATAATTACTTTAATTTTATGTGTCATTAATTTCAATTCCTACTTGTTATTTATTAATTCCATTAAATTTATATCATTACCGAGTAAGATATCTTTAGAATTTATTCTGCCCGCTTCAGGTCCATTTTCTAATTTTAATACCCCCCTTGGGCACACGGCAGAGCAAATCCCACAACCTACGCAACTAGATCTAATTATATTTTCACCTTTTTGTGCATAGGCTCTTACATCAATACCCTGTTCACAATAGGTAGAACAATTACCACATGAAATACATTGACCGCCATTTGTTGTAATTCTAAATCTAGATTTAAATCGTTGAACAAAACCTAGATATGCTGCCAATGGACAGCCAAAACGACACCAAACCCTATTTCCAAAAATTGGATAGAAACCTGTACCAATAACTCCGGCAAACCAAGCACCAATTAAAAAGCTATAGGTATCCTTAATCCATTGTGAATTTATACCTAATAAAGAATCTGTACCTGTAAAATAAGTATATAAAGTTACAAGGGTCATGATTAAAGAAAATAGTAATACAAAGTGAATTAACCAGCGTTCTAGTTTCCAAGAGTTTAAACTTTTATCTGAATGTTGTCTGTAGGGATCTCCCAAGGTTTCTGCTAATCCTCCACATCCACATACCCATGAACAATACCATCTTTTACCAAAGAAATAAACCATCACAGGAACTATAATGAGGGTTAATACAATTCCCCATATAAGTATAAAAATTCCAATTCCACCGCTAGTTCTTAGACGATCTAAATTCCAATCAAAAAAGAAATCATAATCTAATGGAAAAGCATTTTTAAAATCATAACCTGGCATATTTAGGCTGGTCATAATTTCGGGAATTAAAAAAGCAAAAACAATTTGAAAGAATAGTACAGATAGTGTTCGTAAGATTTGGTATTTGTTGTGTCTATATTTAATAAACATTCGCAGTGCCATTACAATCATAACCACACAATATAAAAATCCGTACACAAACCATTGAGAAGCAACACCTCCATTTAGTGTTTGGCTTAGAGGGTCTAATATAAAGGTCCAATTGACTATGTAGTCGGGCAAGAAATACAAAACCAAATAAAATAAAACTAGGTACACTAATACCAGCCAAGCTATGAATCCTCTGTTGGTAGAAGATTCTAGATAAATACCATTATTTTTGATACCTGCTTTGCCTAAAATGAAAAAATTAGGAAGAATAAAAAGTATAGCTCCTATAATTCCCAAACCAAAAGTAAGAAACCACATGAGATCAGGGTTTTCTTTGCTGATTCCTTTACCTGCTATTTTAGCCAATTCAAAACTTAAGGTATGGGGTTTGCCATAAATTTTATATTGATATTGCTCTCCTTTTTTAATCCAGTTTTTATCTGCTTCAAAGCCTGCAATTAAATCATCATAATAATCATTTGATACTTTAAAGGCATTCCTTACACGACTCGAAAACTCAAAGATATTTAGTTCCTCTGAAGTGACTACGGCTTTAAAGAGTTCGTCTTTAATTAATTTATTTTTATAGCCTTTATGGGTTACAAAAGAGTCTAGTTCAGATGATGATAAATTAAATGAACCAGTAAAAGTTATAGCTGTGAAAATAGATAGCCCAATTATAAATAGGATTAAACCTAAGTATTTTAATATTCTCATGATTTAGGCTTTAGTAAAAATTCGTTTCCAGCTTTTCTTTTTTGATACAATAGAAGTACTGTTTTCCTGGTTAAACTTAGCGGTAATTTCTTTTTCGTAAAGGGAATAAAATTCTGGATCAAAATTAGCATCAGCTAAATATTCTATGACATAATTTATTGTTTTTTTCTCTGTTAACCATCTGTCAAATATTTCATGCCGCATCCTTATTCCAAAAGTATTAATTCCTAAAAATAAATGAGTGTCTTTATGGTAGGCTAGTGTAATACATTTAGATTCTTTGTGATGTTTCCATTGAAAATATTTTTCATAGCTAGGGCTCTCTTTCTCGGGATATACCCAGCCATATGTTTGGTATTCAATATCAAAAAACTTAGCTGAGTTGAACCAGTGACCTGGTTTGTATTCAATTCTATTTCCGCAAATTGTTTGTGCAAGTGTTTCACCCATCATCCTACCTGTATACCAAACTGCCTCTATTGGTTTTCTGTTTTGAATCGCTTTTTTTTGTTCGGCACAATCACCAATGGCATAAATATCCTTTACATTTGTTTCTAAAAATCGATTGACTAGAATTCCGCGATTTGTTTCTACTCCAGAATTTTTCACAAAATCAATATTGGGAGAAACTCCTGCAGTTAAACCTACAACATCACACTCAATTTCTTCATCAGTCTCCTCAATTATAATAGACCTAACATGTCCATTTTCGTCAGATTTGATTTCTTTAAGGTTGGTGTTTAGTCTCAAGTCAATATGATTTTCTTTGATATGACTGTTTATCATTTCACTCTCCATATCTGGTAAAACCCCGTTCCAAAAACTAGATTCTCGAACTAAAAAAGTAACTGGAATATTTCTAGAATGTAACATTTCTGCTAATTCTATTCCAATTAGTCCTCCTCCAACTATAACCGCTCTTTTACATACCTTATTATTGGGAGCAAATTTTTCAAGATTTTCTAAATCTTGTTTGTGATACATGCCCATAACACCTTTTAAATCTTGACCTGGCCAACCAAATTTATTTGGTTTTGATCCAGTAGCTAATACTAATTTGTCGTATGATATAGTTTCACCATTTGAGAAAATGAGTTGCTTATTGTTAACGTCTATAGTATTTACTAACCCTTTTTTTAATTGGATGCGATTTTTTTTCCAAAACCAAGGTTCGTAGGGTTGAGTATGTTCAAACTTCAAATGCCCCATGTAAACGTACATAAGTGCCGTCCTAGAAAAAAAGTATTCTGATTCTGCTGACACTAAAGTGATTTGTTTATCTGAATTTTTACGAATATGTCTGGCAAGAGTTACGCCTGAAATTCCATTTCCAATAATGACAATGTGTTCCATTTTTAAATCAGTTTACTTATATGTCGAAATTAATGAGAATTTCTTAAAGCGATTATTGTATTTATAATAAGAGTAAATAAATTTAGAAAATATTCCTCTAAATCTAGTAAATTGAAAATTATTTATGATTTTGAATAAAACTTTTTTTTTAACTGGTCTATTTTTTTTTGGATTATTCATAACTTCAGCACAAAAAATTAATGGGCTTAGTTTTGTAGCCTCAAAAGATAGTATTCGAACCAACGATGTGTCCACTGTAATTGATGTGAATGCTAATTATGTAGCATTGATGCCTTTTGGATTTATTAGAGATCTATCTTCTCCAAAAATTTTTTTTAATACTGAAAAACAATGGTTTGGTGAACGTGAGCAAGGCGTTATACAATATGCAAAACAACTTCAAAAAAGAAGTGTCAAAATTATGATTAAGCCTCAAATATGGGTCTGGAAAGGTCAGTTTACAGGCCATATTAGTATGCATTCAGAAGAACAATGGAAAGTTCTCGAAGATTCATACACTTCTTTTATTCTAACCTATGCAAAAACAGCACAAACATTAAAAGCAGATATTCTTTGTATTGGTACTGAGTTAGAAAAATTTGTTAGTACAAGACCCGAATATTGGAAATTTTTAATTTTAAAAATTAAAAAAATATTTAAGGGTAAATTAACTTATGCAGCAAACTGGGATGAGTTCAAAAGATTTCCATTATGGGATCAATTAGATTATATCGGGATTGATGCATATTTCCCCTTAACAGATAAAAAGTTACCCTCTGTTCAAGAATTTGAAGCAGGATGGGAATTGCATAAAAAGGAAATTTATACGATTCATAAACGTTATAATAGCCCCATTTTATTTACAGAGTATGGTTATCGAAGTGTTGATTTTACTGGTAAAGAACCCTGGAATTCAAAACGATTTTTCGGTCAAGTTAATCTTCAAGCTCAAATAAACGGACTTCAGGCAATTCATAATCAGTTTTGGAATGAGGAATGGTTTTTAGGAGGGTTTATCTGGAAATGGTTTCAAAAACACAATCGAGTAGGAGGTCAAAATGACAATCGATTTACTCCTCAGAATAAACCAGCAGAAAATCTACTTAGAAATCTTTACAGAGAGAATTTATGATTTTTTACTTCTTTTTTGCCCTAACGGATAGAGTTCTTGATCTATAAAAGTGGTTGGAAAATTTTCATCATTTTCAAATCCTAATTCTATATCTCTTCCATTAGATGGAATATAATTGGTCCTAAAAATATAATCCCACAGACTTAAAGTTAAGCCGAAATTAACACCAAATTTATTGGGTACTTTCTTTCCATGGTGCCATATATGCATTTGAGGATTATTAAAAATATATTTTAAAAATCCTAGAGGAATGTTAATATTGCTATGATTAAAATGACCCATTGAGAGTGTGAATAAATGCACTAAAATAAAATCATCAATACCAAAACCAATAAATGCTAATGGAACGTATTCAAGTGTTCTGTATACAATAGTTTCCATCCAATGATATCTTAGATGGGCAGCAAAGCCCATTTCTTTTACGGAATGATGAACTTTGTGAAAATTCCATAAAAACGGAATCCGATGTAATAATCTGTGAATAAAATACTGAATAAAATCTCGAAGCAAAAACAAGATGAATAACTGACTCCAGTAAGGAAAAGTTTCAATGTTAAAAAAAGCCAGATTATCAATTCCGACAGACATCAGCATATCGTTAAAAAATTTAACGGCAACATTAGATAAGGCATTATAAACAATCAATGAAAATAAAAAGAAATTAAAAAACATATAAAAGCCGTCTAGCCAAAAATCTTTTCTAATTTTATTTTGATTTTTACGCCAAGGAATCATGATCTCTAGGCTCCAAAACACAAGTGAAATACAAATAAGCCAATAGAAGTAATTGCCCCAATGAGGATTTAGGATTTCCTTGGCTAAATATTGCCAATAGCCAGAAAATGAATCTTTTATGATATTTAGATATGTGTCCATTTTACCTGTAACTTTTAACAACATCCACCTCCATCGTAATGAAAAGTAGATTTAGAAAAGTAGATGTCATCTCTATTTAAGTTTTTTAATACGCTGGCGGTTTTATCACAAATGGCTAAGGGTTGATTTTTTAATAAAGTATGTCCGGCACCATCATCAAAAAAATCATCATCACCGAAGTAAATTGCAGCTTTTCCTGTAAAAACACACGGTCCGTCTGCTGGCATTGGATCTTTAATAGCAGCAACTTCAATAGATTCTATATAAATCAATTCATCTGTTGGATAATTTTTTGGATCTAAAATTCTGTAGGGTTTACGAGCTCTAATCTCAATAGTTCCAAAACCAGCATCTGTTAGCGCTTTTACATAGTCATTAATTGGTAAACTGCCGCTCAAACATAATGCACGTAATCGTTCGTCATTTCTAAGTTGCTCATTCATTGGCTGTTCACATGTTGGGTCGCTCATTACCAACCGCCCATGAGGTTTAAGTACACGATACATTTCTGCAATTGCTTTTTTTAAATCTTCAGATTTAAAAATATTAAATAAACAATTTTGAGCAGCAACATCTATGGTATTGTCTTTTACGGGTAGATGCATAGCGTCTCCTTTTCTGAGGTCTACAAAGTCTCTCTTAAACCAGGGATTCATGGCTTCAGCTTCAACAAAGTTCTTACGAGATGCCTCCAACATTTCTTCAACAACATCTACACCTATTATCCCTCCTTTATTTCTATTAAAATAGGCAAATTGTAGTAATTCCATTCCACCACCTACACCAACATAGAGTGTTTTTGGATTATTCGTCAAATCACGAGCATGAACAGTAGAACCACAGCCATAATTCATTTCTTGCATAATTCTTGGGATTTTTAAACCGGGTAACTCCCAAATAGGATTTGTGGTACAACATAGTCCAACATCAGGGGTTAATGCTGCTTCTTTATATACGTTATGGGTGGTATCTAAATAACTCATAAATCTTGTATCAATGCTTTAAACAATATAATCATTTTAGGTTCTGTTTTACCTGCTATACTTATAATTTCCTGAATATTAACAGGAGCTAAATTTTTTGGATCACACTCATCTGTTAATACTGAAATTGCTACACAAGGAAGATTTAAATGATTTGCAACAATTATCTCCGGTACAGTACTCATTCCAACGGCATCAACTTCTAAAATTTGAAGCATTCTATATTCTGCCCTTGTTTCTAGTTGCGGTCCAAACACACCTGCGTATACACCCTCATGTAATTGTATATTGTTTTGTTTGGCAATTGTTTTTAGAGTGTTATTGATTTCTCTTGAGTAAGGAGTAGACATGTCTACAAAACGATCTCCAAATTCGTCAATATTAGCAAATGCTAGAGGTGATTTCCCTTGCAAGTTGAGGTGGTCATCAATAAGCATTAAATCTCCCTTTTTAAATGAAAGATTTATAGCTCCGGCAGCATTAGAAATGAGTAAAGAACTAATTCCTAGTTTTTTCATAACTCTGATTCCATAGGTTACTTCCCAGTGATTATACCCTTCATAAAGATGAAATCTACCAGACATAATTACTACTTTTTTCCCCGAAAGTGTTCCATAAATTAATTTTCCGGAGTGAAATTCAACAGTCGCTTTAGGAAAATGAGGGATGTCTGCATACGCAACTTCTTGTTCAATATCAACTTCATTAATTAATTGATGTAAACCAGTACCAAGAACAATACCAACAGTTGGGTTTAAAAATCCTTTAGAAACTAAAAAACAAGTAGTTTCATGTAATTGCTTTGTTTTCATTAGCACTCCATTTGTAAGTTATATATATCATGAGATTTCATAATTTGAGTCTCAGATTTTTAACAAGTTAAAGAAATTTTGTAAAAGCAGGATGATGCTCTATATCTTCAATTACATCAACGTCGTTTAATATTGGTAACAAATGTACATCAACTTTTTCTAAATTTTTTAAAGTATCTTTTCTTACTGTTGAGCTTCCCCATTTCTTATTATCGAAGATTTTTGGATGCATTTTTTTGAGTCCAATTAGATAATATCCGCCGTCTAAAGCAGGTCCCATAACTACATCATTTGTCTCTAATTTTTTGAAAGCTTCATTGATATGATAGGATTCCAGATCGTATATGTCACTTCCTATGAGTACAACTTTACGATAGTTATTTTCAAAAGCATCATAAAAAGAATTTTTCATTTTGGCTCCTAAATCTTCTCCAAACTGTACCTCTTTTCTGAAGGAATTACAATTCCAAATATCATTTTTAATAATTTTCTCAGAATAATAAACCACCTTATCACAGGGAGAGTCTAAAGTGATTTCTTTAGTTTTCTTTAGTAAAAATGTATAAATATCTAAAGCAGTTTTGTCTCCAACAGTTTTAGCTAAACGTGTTTTTACTTTTCCTAAAACTGGATTTCGAGTAAAAATGATAAGTAAGTTTTTATGATTCATTTTAGGCCACTACTCCTTGACAACTACTTCCAGCTCCAGCTGTACATCCATAACAGTGTTGATTGATGATAATATTTCTTTTTTGAAGCAATTCTTCGTTATATTCAGAGATATGTTTCACCTTGCTATTTACTTTTAAATTTAACATTTGATTAAAATCACAATCGTAAAGCCATCCATCCCAACTTACAGACAAGGTATTGGTACACATCACATTTTCTACTGCTGCAGGATTATAAGCCTCAACCAATGAATACATATAATCTTCATAATTCTCTGAGGCAATTAAATAATCTAAAAACCTACTAATGGGAAGATTGGTAATGGCAAATAAATTATGGAAATTGATTTCAAAATCTTCTTTTAAAGCTTTTTTAAAATCATTTTCTAAAGCATTTTGATCACCAGGTAAAAATGCTCCCGAAGGATTGTAAACTAAATCTAAACGCAAATTGTTATCTGGCATTCCATAACCTACAGCATTTAACTCTTGAAGAGCTTTAATAGATTTGTCAAAAACACCATCTCCACGTTGTTTGTCTGTTTTACCCCTTGTCCAATGCGGCATTGAGCTTACAATATGAATATTATGTTTTTTGAAGAATTTAGGTAAATCATAATATTTTTTATTAGCTCTAATGATTGTTAAATTAGATCGTACAATAAAATCTTTAATACCAACTTTTGCAGCTTCTTCTACAAACCATCTAAAATTTGGATTCATTTCTGGAGCTCCACCCGTTAGATCTAGGGTATGAGCTCCTGTTTTTTTTATCACATCTAAGCAATCTGTCATAGTTTCTCTGGTCATGATTTCTTTTCTATCTGGACCAGCATCTACATGGCAATGTGCACAAACTTGATTACACATGTATCCTACATTTATTTGGAGAATTTCTAGTGTTTTGGGGCGAAGAGGAAACTGATTTGTCTCTTTTATTTTATTGGCAAAAGTTGGTAATTCTCCATTTGCAAAAAAGCCATTTGATAAAATTTCTAGTTGACGTTCTGTATTTGCCAAATCGTTGTTTCTAGCTAGGAGTGATTTTTTACTCATATTACATTTCTAACTTATTTACCTTATTCATCATTTGAACACCGTGAACTAAAGTTGCACCACTTTTGATCGCAGCTCCAACATGAATAGCCTCCATCATTTCTTCTTTAGTAATTCCTCTTTGTAAGCCGTCTTTTGTATATGCATCAATACAATATGGGCATTGTTCGGTGTGCGCTACCGCTAATGCAATTAATGATTTTTCACGAGCAGTTAATGCTCCTTCTTCAAAGACTTTTCCATAATATTCAAAGAATTTATTTCCAAGTTCTTCATTCCATTCCGTGATGTTGCCGAATTTACGTAGATCGGCAGGGTCATAATATGTTTTAGACATAAAAATTTATTTATTGTTTAAAATCCAGTCGTAAGTTAGGTATTTTATGCTAGCTTTTTCACTCACTTTTATACTTGCATATTTATTTAAATAATTTATTAGGGTTCCATTTTTTGTAAAATCATTGAAGAACCAATCAAATATTCTCGAGAGCTCTAATTTATTTTTACTTATTTTATTTCTCTGACCAGCATTTATAAATTCTAGCATCAAATTGTCTAAAGCAAAATCAATGTTGCGCTCTGTAAAGGCATGATTCCATAATTTTGGACAAGACTTTGCTGCACAATTTATACCCACATGTATTCTTGGGTCTTCAAATTTTTTTCTTAATATTTTATGCTCTATACCATCTAATGTATAATGCTTATTTCCAACTTTTACCAGTGGGATTTTCCAAGCTATTTTACCATCAATTTTAATGTCTTTTATACTTTTTAAAGGATAGTACTTTAAGATTAATTTGATAGTATACGCATTATAAGTGTTAATCCAATAAGCTTTTTCTTTATTAGCAGACCAGTTTTTTGATGGAGTATTGTTCTTGAGATAAGAAAGATACTCATCCAATAGTAATTCGTCTTTTTTAAAAGATTGATAATCTACTTTTCCTGTTGAATCTACATTTTTTCTCAGTAAAGAATCGAAAATAGAAGTTTGAGCCTCAGAGGGAACAAATATGAGCAAGAAGATAATTATACTAATTCTTTTCATCAACTAAGGAAGTTCAATAATCAAAAATTTCACAATAATAAATAATGATTTTTTAAAATTTTATTTCTTCTCCGACTTTCAAATTAAAATGTTTTCTGAAGAAAAAGACAACGATATATAAAATTGGGGTATCCAATGCAGCGATCATCATTTTAAAAATAACACCACTAACAAACAATCCTAAAAATTTATTCCAAACAATGATATCAAAAGAGCAAAGCAACACTAAAACAGTCAGGGTGTCAATAATTTGAGATGAAAAGGTTGAAAAATTATTTCGGAGCCATAAATGCTTTCCCTTGGTTAGGGTTTTCCAAAAATGATATACTCTAATATCTATAAATTGAGCAAATAAATAGGCCATCATAGAGGCTAAAACTGCTAAAGGAGCAGCACCAAAAACTTCCATAAAAGTTTTGTCATCAACTACAGACCATGAAGTTGAGGGTACTGCCATAGAAACATAAATAATTCCTAAAGAAAAGAATGAGGCAAAAATACCAGCAATAACTACGTGGTTTGCTTTCTTTTTACCATAAATTTCAGATAAAATATCTGTAATTAAAAAAGTAATAGGGTAGGGAAGCAAGCCAACAGAAACCTCAAATAATTTAACACCAAAAACTTCACTATCTGTAGGATACCAATAAAAAAACTTCTGAAAAATTAAGTTGGAAGTCACTAAAGAAGCTATAAATAAGGCTGCTATGATCAGATAGATGATTTGAGCTTGAGATTTTTTTTTGGCAATCATAGAAACGAAATTACTAATAATTTATCATTAGAAACTCAAGAGATTTAAACAATTTATTAAGATTTTTTTGAGTCAATTAAAAGTCTTCGTAATCAGATAATAAATACCTATTTTTGTCCACACAACTTAAGAAATTTAACATATGAAAGCATATATTTTTCCTGGTCAAGGAGCACAATTTCCAGGAATGGGTTTAGATTTATATGAAAACTCTCCTGTAGCCAAGGAGCTTTTTGAAACAGCAAATGAAATTTTAGGATTTTGTATTACAGACATTATGTTTACAGGTACTGCTGAGCAATTAAAACAAACCAATGTAACTCAGCCAGCTATTTTTTTACACTCAGTAATTTTGGCTAAGGTTCTTGGTGATTCTTTTCAACCTGAAATGGTTGCTGGTCACTCTTTAGGTGAAATTTCTGCTCTAGTCACTGCAGGTGTTTTGTCTTTTGAAGACGGGCTTAAGTTGGTTTCAAAGCGTGCTTCTGCAATGCAAAAGGCCTGTGAATTGATGCCCTCTACAATGGCGGCAGTTTTAGGATTAGAAGATCAAATTGTTGAGGAAGTTTGTGATGTTGTTGATGGCGTAGTCGTTGCCGCAAATTATAATTGTCCGGGACAATTAGTGATTTCTGGAGAAGTTTCTGCCATAGAAACTGCTTGTGAATTACTAAAAGAAAAAGGGGCTAGAAGAGCCGTTGTTTTACCAGTTGGAGGAGCTTTTCATTCACCTATGATGGAGCCTGCAAGAGAGGAGTTAGCCGCTGCAATTAAAGAAACGCATTTCAATGAGCCTAAATGTCCAGTATATCAAAACGTGACTGCAAATGCTGTAAATTCGGCAGCTGAAATTAAAGAAAATTTAATAAAACAATTAACTGCTCCAGTAAAGTGGACACAATCTATTCAAGCCATGATCGCTGCGGGTGGAACACAGTTTATTGAAGTTGGTCCAGGGAAAGTTTTACAAGGATTGATGCGTAAAATAGATAGAAGTGTTGAGGCCGTTGGGGCTAGTTTTGAATAGTCTGTTTTTATTGTTTTAATTGCCATTTCCAAGCAGCCAATAGTGCTTCTTCAAGTGTTTTTTCTGTTTTCCAGCCCAATTCAATTTTGGCAAGAGAAGTGTCTGCATATGCGGCGGTAATATCTCCTTCTCTTCTTCCAACAATTTTATAATTAAGTTTAGTTTTAGCAACCTTTTCAAAAGCCTGAATAACCTCTAAAACAGAACTCCCAGTTCCGGTTCCAACATTAAAAACTTCAAATTCTTTTTTATTATTGTTGTTTAGTAATCGTTCTAATGCCGCAATATGAGCTCTTGCCAAATCTACAACGTGAATATAATCTCGAACAGCAGTTCCGTCTTTGGTTGGGTAATCATCTCCAAAAACAGATAATTCTTCTCTAATTCCAGCTGCAGTTTGTGTGACAAAAGGGATTAAATTTTGAGGAACTCCCAAAGGTAATTCTCCTATAAAAGCTGTTTCATGAGCTCCAATAGGGTTAAAATATCTTAAAGCAATGGCCTTAAAGTTATTTGCTTTACAAGTTTCTTTAATGATTTCTTCACCAATTTGTTTGGTGTTTCCATAAGGAGATTCTGCCGGTTTTGTAGGAGCATTTTCAGTAATTGGTAACTCGTCTGCTTGACCATAAACAGTACACGAAGAGCTGAATATAAAGTTAGATAACTTGTGTTTTTTCATCTCTTTGAGAAGATATACCAAGGTGCTTATATTATTTTCGTAATATAATAATGGATTCTTTACACTTTCTCCAACAGCTTTAGATGCAGCAAAATGTATGACACCCTCTATTGGATTGTGATTAAAAAAATCTTCAACAGCTATTTTATCTCGTAAATCAAAATTAAAATAAGAGGGTTTTATACCAGTGATTGAAGTGATGCTATCTAAAACTTCAATTTTTGAATTGTATAGGTTGTCAATAATAGCAACCTCATAGCCTGCTTGTTGAAGTTCAACAACAGTATGAGAACCAATAAAGCCTAGACCACCTGTTACTAATATTTTTTTCATTTAGGGATTTTTAAAATTTAACTATTAAACAAAATCATTAATTGTTTTTGTAATAAATGCCAACTGTTCTTCATCTAGTTCAGTATGCATTGGCAAGGAAATAACCATTTCAATTAATTCATTGGTTGTAGTAAAGTCCTCTTCTTTATAGCGTTTATCTTGATATGCTTTTTGAGCGTGTAATGGAACCGGATAATAGATAGCATTAGGTATTCCTTTATCCATTAAATGTTGGTGTAATTCATTACGTTTACCATTCGTTATTTTAATAGTATATTGATGAAATACATGACAATCACAAGAGTCACAAATCTCACCACAATTTACTGTTGCATTAGATTTTGTAGTTGGTGTAATGATGTTAGCATTTTTAGAAAATGCGTTGTTGTAATATCTTGCTGCGTCTCTTCTAGCATCACAATACTTATCTAACAAAGGCAACTTAGTTTTTAAAACCGCTGCTTGAATACTGTCTAATCTTGAGTTTACACCTACTACATCATGATAATAACGTTTATACATCCCATGATTTACCATTCCTCGTATGGTATGGGCTAAATCATCATCATTGGTAAAAATTGCACCGCCATCACCATAACAACCTAAATTTTTGGATGGAAAAAATGATGTTGTTCCCACATGACCAATTGTTCCCACTTTTTGTTTTGCACCATCTTTAAAAGTGTAGTTGGCACCAATGGCTTGGGCTGTATCTTCGATGACAAATAAGTTATGTTGTTTTGCAACTTTCATAACTTCATCCATATTTGCACACAATCCAAATAAATGAACTGGAACAATGGCTTTTGTTTTTGGAGTAATGGCTTTCTTTAAGGCTTCTATATCGATGTTAAACGTATCTGGTTCTACATCAATAAGTACAGGGGTCAATTTTAACAATGCAATTACTTCAACAGTGGCTGCAAAAGTAAAATCTACAGTAATCACTTCGTCACCTTGTTCAAGGCCCAAGCCCATCATTGCTATTTGCAAGGCGTCTGTTCCATTTGCACAAGGAATTACATGTTTTATAGATAAATAGTTCTCTAGGTCTGTTTGAAATTGTTTTACATAGGGGCCGTTTATGTAAGCAGAGGAATTCAAAACTTCTTCAATAGAGGAATCAATAGTTTCTTTGATTTTTGAGTATTGACCTTGAAGGTCAACCATTTGAATTTTTTTCATAAATACAGTATTTGTATCCATCAAAAATACAACTTAAATCTGTTATCTTTAACCAAAAATTAAAATTATCAGAATGAAACTCTTCTCTAAAATTATTAAAATTCTAGTTTTAACATGCATCTTATTTTTTGTAGTAGTATGGATGTATTCTAGAACATTACAACCCACATACAAAGGAGAATTATCATTAACAAATATTTCAAATAATGTTGAAGTTTTTTATGATAACAATGGGGTTCCTCATATCAATGCTCAAGATGAAAAAGATGCGTACACCGCTTTAGGTTATGTTCATGCTCAGGATCGATTATGGCAAATGGAGCTTATTAGAAGAATTGCTCCGGGAAGATTGTCAGAGATTTTCGGTAAAGACCTATTGGATACAGATGTCTTTTTCTCTGGGTTAGGAATTGAAGAGGCAGCGGAAATTGCTATTAATAATTTGGATAAAAATTCAGAAGCTTATTTGTTGGTTCAAGCCTATCTAGATGGTGTTAATCAATTTATAGATAAAGGAAAAACACCTTTGGAATTTTCTTTAGTAGGTGTTGAAAAAGAAAAATATACAATCAAAGATGTCTATAATGTATTCGGTTATATGTCTTTTAGTTTTGCTGTAGCTCACAAAACAGACCCTTTATTAACAGAAATCAAAGAGAAATTAGGAGAAAGATATTTAAATGAAGTATTGGGTTCTCATTCAGAATACTTAACCATAAACAGAACAGATAGTATTTCTAAACTACAGGCTCAGTTTTCAAAAAGTGTGAGTCATATTATGGATAAAATGCCAGTTTCTCCTTTAATTGGAAGTAATTCTTGGGTAATTGGAGCAGACAAAACCAAAAATGGAAAAGTTATTTTTGCAAATGATCCTCATATTGGATTTTCACAACCTTCTGTTTGGTATCAAAATCACATTAAAACTCCAGATTTTGAAATGTATGGTTTTAATTTAGCATTAATGCCCTATCCACTCTTAGGTCATAATAGAAAGTATGCTTATGGTTTAACTATGTTGGCAAATGATGACTTAAATTTTTATGCCGAAGAAAGCAATCCAAATAATTCATCCGAATACAAAACAAAAGACGGTTTTAAAAAATATAAAGTTTTAACAAAGACTATCAAGGTTAAAGATGCAGCCGATACTACTTTCCAAGTAAAAATTAGCCAACATGGCCCAATAATGAATGGGTTAATCAAGCATATTGATGAAGAACGGCCGATTGCTATGAATTGGATTTATACAAAATTAAAAAATGAGATGTTAGAGGTTTCTTATGGGATTTCTCATGCTAAATCACTTGAAGATTTTAAAGCGTCTGTAAGTAAAATTCATGCACCAGGACTAAATGTAATGTATGGTGATAGTCAAGATAATATTGCTTGGTTTGCATCAGCAAAATTATATCAATTAAGAGAGGGTTTGTCTTCAAAGACTTATCTTAATGGTGCTTCAGGAGAAGATGAAATTATTGAGTATTTAGACTTTAAAGAAAACCCCAAAGCAATTAACCCTAAATGGAACTATGTATATTCTGCCAATCATCAACCAGACTCTGTTAGAGGGAAATTATATCCAGGATATTATCAGCCAGAAAATAGATCAAAAAGAATAGTTTCTCTTCTAGAAGAAAAAGATGATTTCACCCAAGGAGATGTTGAGAAAATGATATTTGATGTAACGTCATCTCTAGACCATATTCATGCAAGAGATTTATTATCATTTTTACCTAAAAATGAATTAACTGACCTAGAAATTGAAGCCTATAATACATTAAAAAAATGGGAAGGAGAATATTTAAAGGTCTCAACTGGTCCAACAATATACAATCGATTTTTATTTGAATTTCTCAAGAACACATACAAAGATGAAACAGGAGATGCCTTTCATCTCTTTATAAATTCACAACTTCAAGATCAGGTGTTGCCAGTTCAAATAGCAAGGGAACAATCTGTTTGGTGGGACAATATAGAAACAAAAGATGTAGTAGAAACAAAGCAAGAAATCATTTTAAAATCATATAGGAATGGTATAGCTTTTTTGAAAAAACAATTAGGAGATGATGTAAATAAATGGAATTGGGAACGAGTTATTTCTGTAGAGCACGAACATGCCATAGGAAAGGCAGGTGGGGTTTTAAGAGATTTTTTTAATGTTGGACCTTTTAAGACTACTGGAGGAAACGAAGTGATTAACAATCAGATTTTTAAATTAGATAGTACTGGATTTTATAAGGTTACTGCAGGGCCATCTACTCGTAGAGTTGTAGATTTTTCAGATGTAGAAAATGGGATGAGTATCATTCCAACAGGGCAATCCGGAAATGTATTTAGCCCACATTACAAAGATCAAGCTCAAAAATACTTGAAAGGTGAGTTTATAAAAATGAAATTGAATCCATCTGAGATTTTGAAGAGTGAAAATCGATTACTCTTTAAGAAAAAAGAAAATTAAATTTCTTTATAAACTTCTTCAAATGGAATCCTAAAACGTTCCCCATAGATTCCCTCGGGTTTTCGAATACCGCAGGAAACAATCATATTAATTTCTGCACTTCTTGGTAACCCCAAAATCTTTTTTACTCGCCAGGTATCTGAACCCTCCATCGGGCAGGTGTCATATCCTTCTGCAGCCATGCTTATCATAAAATTTTCAGCAGCCAGGGCACACGTTTTATGAACAACAACTCTCATATCACTATTTCTAACCTCTCTAAAAATTGGCTTAAAAAGTCCAATAATTAAAATCATTAAATATTTAAAAAATCCAAAAATGCCTAAAAAATCACTATAGGCAAACGGAATTAATTTTCCGTAGTAATTTCTGCTTACTTTTTCTCTGTTGCTTTGTTCAGATTTTGGTTTCGGAGGAAAAATAGTATCAATCATTTTTAAATTTGAGTTTTTCCTTTTTTTCCAAAGATCTTTTCGCGTAACAAAAATCACTAATTGTTCAGCTGTTCTTGCAGCGTTTTGGTTAAAACACAAAGGAGCTATTTTTTGTAGGGTCTTCTTGGAGGTGATATGATAAAATTCCCAAAGCTGCATATTGCTGCTATTTGGAGCTAATGAAGCTTGATAAATACATTTTTTTACAAGTGCACTATCTAATTTTTTTTCAGGGTCATAGATTCTAACGGAACGACGATAATGAATCGCTTCCTCTACTGTTTTTTGTGTCATAAAATATAGTTAGTTTACCAGCCTTCTCTGTAGTCTCTTTTGATGAATTGGTTAGCCATTTCAAAATTTGTAATTTTCATATTTTCTCCATCCCAAAGAAGTTTTTTTCTTCTGCCAGGGAAATTATATCTATTTTCAACTTTTTCATAAAGTAATGCTGATCTGATGGCTAGATTCCCCATTAATACCGTTTCAGTCAATGGTCCTGCTTGAGATAATGGTGAGCTAGTATATGCACCATAACCTTCCTTACAAGCATTAACCCATTGCGCTTGATGACCACTCATCCCATTTTCTACCAAAGAAGCCCTATTTTTAACCTCTTTAACTTCTGAGCCATCGTTTAAGAATACTTTAGGGTTAGACCCATAGGTTCCACAAATTAAGATTCCTTTAGATCCTTTCATAATTACTCCACCACCCCAATCCCCGAGAGGCTCATCAATAGGGAGAAGATCTGGTCTTTCTGGTTCTATACCTCCGTCATACCAATGAAGATCAACAGCTGGCATATTTTTTCTTTTAGGAAACTCTAAATGAATTACTGAGGAGGCTGGGGGTGTTTCATCGTATACTACTTCCTTAAAAAAGTCTTTATAGGTGTTTGTTAAACTACATTCAACAGAAGTAGGGTAGCCAAGTTTTAAAGCTCTGAAGGGTATGTCAATTAAATGACACCCCATATCTCCTAAAGCACCTGTTCCATAATCCCAGTACCCTCTCCATCTTGTTGGCATAAAAGCTTCATGATACGCTCTCCATGGAGCAGTACCTAACCATAAATTCCAGTCAATTTCTTGTGGAACTGGCATGGTATCTTTGGGAACGGGGATTCCTTGGGGCCAAACAGGTCTGTTTGTCCACACATGAACTTCTCTTACTTCTCCAATAATTCCTTCTTGTACAACAGCATCAACCCATCTTGTTCCATCACCACTAGCCCCTTGGTTTCCCATTTGAGTTACCAATTTTTTATCTACGGCCATTTCGGTAAGTTTTCTTGCCTCCCAGATATCGTGAGTCAAAGGTTTTTCTATGTACATATGCTTACCTAAATCCATTGCTGCTATAGATTGAACATAATGCATATGATCTGCAGAACTTACAATTACAGCATCAATGTCTTTGTGATGTTTGTCAAGCATGACTCTATAATCTCTTATGTATGGAGTTTCAGGAAACTGTTCTCTCATGGTTTTTGCCCTTCGGTCATCTACATCACAAAGAGCAACTATATTTGCACTGTTTGAAGCGAAGCTATTACTTAAATTTCCAGCTCCTCTCCCTCCAATTCCGATAGCAGCAATTCCTAATTTATCACTTGGTGCAACATATCCTCGACCGAGAACATGTCTTGGGACAATAAAAAATGCTGCAGAACCTGCTAAAGATTTTTTGAGGAATTTTCTTCTTGTAGTCATATCAAAAATGTATTTAAATAATATTTTTAAATATAATGATTACATACATGCATTCCAAATTACTTCATCTGGAGTAGGTGCCTTAATTATGATTTTATTTTTTGATACTGGATGAGTAAAATGTATTTCTCTAGCATGTAAGTGAATACTTCCATCTTTATTGCTTCTTGGTGCACCATATTTCAAGTCACCTTTTATTGGGCTTCCAATAAAAGAAAGTTGGGCTCTAATTTGATGGTGTCTCCCTGTTTCTAAATCAATTTCTAGTAGTGAATAATTATTTAAATTTTTTATAGTTGTATAATGTAGAATGGCCTTTTTACTTCCTTCTGCCTCTTTTTTGAAAACTGTAGTCTTATTATTCTTAGTATTCTTTTTTAGAAAATGTATTAAAGTATCTTTTATATTTTTTGGATTATTTTTTATTACTGCCCAATATGTTTTTGAAATGACTCTATCTCGAAGCATTTTATTTAATCTTTCGAGTGCCTTTGAGGTTCTTGCGAAAATAATAATTCCTGAAGTGGGTCTGTCTAATCTATGAACCACCCCCAAAAATACGTTACCTGGTTTATTGTATTTTACTTTAAGATACTCCTTAACAATATCACTTAAGGGTTTGTCTCCTGTTTTATCTCCTTGAACAATATCACCAGGTTTTTTATTGACAATTATTAAATGATTGTCTTCAAAAAGAATCTCTAAATTATCTTTTGTAGAAGGCATAATTATTTAAAATTATCAGCAACGTCCTTATTTACACCATCAATGAAACTTAAAAAGTCTTCTTTTCCAAGTCCTGAAGAGGATGAGGTGATAAAAGAAGTTGGTAATGTTTCCCAGTCATTTAATAATTTCTTTTTGTAAGAAACAATTTGTTTGTTCAGTTTTGAGCTTCCTAATTTATCTGCCTTTGTAAAAACAATACAAAATGGTATTTTGTTTTTACCTAAAAACTGCATAAATTCTAAATCAATTTTTTGAGGGTCATGTCTAGAATCTATTAAAACAAAAGTGCAAACTAATTGTTCTCTTTCTTTAAAATAATTTTCAATAAAGTATTGAAAAATTGTTCTTTTCTTTTTTGAAATTTTGGCATATCCATATCCCGGTAAATCTACTAAAAACCAATTGTCATTAATTTTAAAATGATTGATAAGTTGAGTTTTTCCTGGTTTGCTAGAGGTTTTAGCAAGGTCTTTACGACTCATTAGCATATTAATCAACGAAGATTTTCCAACGTTAGACCGTCCTATAAAAGCATACTCTGGAATTCTGTCTTTTGGAGCTTTAGTAACATTACTGTTACTCATTACAAACTCAGCAGATTTAATTTTCATGAACTATATATTTCTAGAACTAAACCAAGATTCTAGAATTTGATTAAATTCTTCGGGTTTTTCCATCATTGCTGCGTGTCCACATTTATCAATCCAAAACAAATCAGCATTAGGTAGTAACTTATGGAAATCATTCGCTACCTCAGGGGGAGTTACTGAATCTTGTTTCCCCCAAATTAGACAGGTAGGTTGATTCATATTTGGCAAATCGTCTGCCATATTATGCCTGATGGCACTTTTAGCAATGGTTAATGTCTTTAAAACTGTAATTCTATTGTTAACGATTCCGTATACCTCATCAACTAGTTCTTTACTAGCTATTGCAGGGTCGTAAAAAACATCTTTTGTTTTTTGCTCAATGTACTCGTAATTTCCTCTTTTAGGATAACTATCTCCCATGGCCTTTTCATATAGACCAGAACTTCCAGTTAAAACTAGTGAATGGACATCATCAGGATAATGTTTTGTATAATAAAGTGCAATATGACCTCCTAAAGAATTCCCTAGAAGCGTTACTTTTTCTAATCCCTTAAATTTTATGAATTCGTGAATAAACTTAGCTAAGTGTTTCACATTGGTTTTGAGCAAAGGTAATGTGTATAGCGGCAGTTCTGGGATTAACACCCGATACCCCTTTTTTGAAAAATACTGAAAAGTTTCATTAAAATTACTTAATGCTCCCATAAGACCATGAAGTATAATTAAAGGTCTTCCTTCTCCGGCTTCTGCGAATGTAAATTTTCCTTCAGTTTTTAAGCTTTCAGTCATTATTTCTTGATTAGGCTAATTACAAATGTAATTCTTTTTTATGACAAATGCGATGAATTGATGATTCCAAAAGAATTAGTTTTTTTCCTTTTAGACCCCTAAAAATAAGGCTTTGCTCAATACTTATTAACAAAGTGGTAAAAAGTGGTAAAAAGTGGTAAATAATTTTTATTTTTGATTTAATTACATAACAATATTTCTTTTGATACATCTAATTGGTTCATATGAGTGTAAAGTTGATGCTAAGGGCAGGTTAATGATGTCGTCTGCTTTTAAAAAGCAACTGTCTCCTATTTTGCAAGAAGGTTTTGTAGTCAAGCGTGCTGTTTTTCAGCCTTGTTTAGAATTGTATCCTATGCAAGAATGGAATGAGGTTATGCTCAAGGTGAACAGCTTAAATCGTTTTGTTAAGAAAAACAATGATTTTATCAGAAGATTTACTGCCGGTGTTAGAGTGATTGAATTGGATGCTTCCGGCAGGTTATTAATTCCAAAAGATTTGTGTCAATTCGCAGGGATTCAGAAGCAAATTGTATTATCCTCTGCCATCAATATCATAGAAATTTGGGATAAAGATAATTATGAAAAAACAATTGATGATGCAGCAGCAGATTTTGCAACATTAGCTGAAGAGGTAATGGGTAATACTAGTGAGGATGGAGTATCATAATCCGGTATTGTTAAATGATAGTATTGATGCTTTAGCCATAAAGAAAGATGGTGTTTATGTCGATGTTACTTTTGGTGGTGGTGGGCATTCTAGAGAAATTTTAAATCGTTTAGGAGGATCGGGTAAGTTGATTGCATTTGATCAAGATATAGATGCAAAAAGAAATAAAATTGATGATAGTCGATTTATTCTTATTGAAGAGAACTTCAGATATATAGGAAGGTTCTTGAAGTTCTATGGGGTAAACAAAGTGGATGGAATTTTGGCAGATTTAGGGGTGTCATCTCATCAATTTGACGAAGCAGAAAGAGGTTTTTCTATCCGTTTCGACGGTGCGTTGGATATGAGAATGAATCAAAGCTCTAGGGTTTCTGCAAAGAAAATTATCAATACGTATTCTGAAGAGATGTTAGCTAATATCTTATTTATGTATGGTGAGCTCAGAAATGCTAAAGTGATTGCACGTACCATTGTAGAGGCAAGAATAGAAAGTGAAATAGAAACTAGTTTTCAGCTAAGAAAAATTTTGCAAAAATTTTTACCAAAAGCCAAAGAGCATAAAATATTAGCTCAGATTTTTCAGGCCATAAGGATTGAGGTAAATGAGGAGTTAGAGGTTTTGAAAGAGTTTTTGATTCAAATCCCTAATCTGCTTAATCCTGAGGGAAGACTTAGCGTTATTTCTTATCACTCTTTGGAAGATAGATTAGTGAAAAGATTTATAAGAACAGGTTTATTTGAGGGAGAGCCTGAGAAAGATTTTTTTGGAAATACTAATGTTCCGTTACAAAAATTAGGAAAGTTAATTACTCCAAATCAAGAAGAAGTGAAAAAAAATAATAGAGCCAGAAGTGCCAAATTAAGAGTGGCTAAATTAAAAACATAATGTTAAAAGTAAAGAAGAGTTTATATGAGCTTTTGAAAGGAGGGTTTCTAATTGACGAATCATCTTTTAAGAATTGGCGGATGATGTTTTTTATAGTCACACTTTTATTAATTATGATTTCTAGCGCTCATAGTACTGATAAAAAGGTAATCGAAATTTCAAAATTAAATAAATTAAAAAGAGAATTAAGAGCAGAATATATAGATACTCAAACAACCTTGATGCGAATGAAAATGGAGTCTAGCATTCGTCAAAGAGCAAAAAACATGGGATTACAGCCCTCAAAGAATCCGCCAAAGAGAATTAAAATAATTAATAACGAATAAAATTTCATCACCTTGATCAGTTATAAAAAAAGCATACTAACAAAATTCTACATTGTAGCTGCTTTTATGACGATTCTTCTTTCTTTAATTGTATTTAGAATCATAGATATCCAATATTTTAAAGGTGATAAATACATCAAAATTTCTAAAGAGCTTACTAGAAAACCTTTTACTATAAAAGCGAATAAAGGAAATGTATATGCTTCAGATGGAAATTTACTGGCGACTTCAATGTCAAAATTTACCATTAGAATGGATGTCATGTCTGTAGATGTAAATGTTTTTAATAATAATGTAACTAAACTGTCTGAATCACTAGCCGATTTTTTGGGAGAATCATCAAGTTTTTATGAGAAAAAATTACGTGACGCCAGAAAGTTTAAGAACAGATATTTATTGATTGCCAAAGATCTTGGTTATAACGATTATGTAAAAATGAAAGACTTTCCAATTTTTAAATTGGGGGTGTATAGAGGTGGTTTTATTGCAGAGCAAAAAACAATAAGAACTCATCCCATTGGTAAGATAGCTGAAAGAACAATTGGATACCATGACGCACGTGGTGAAGCAGGAATTGAGGGAGCATATGGCGAGGATTTAACTGGTGAGGATGGTTTGCGTTGGAAACAAAAAATAGCAAAAGGACAATGGAAGCCTATTAATGATGTAAATGAAAAAGAGCCTATAGATGGGCATGATGTTGTTACGACTCTAGATGTTAACATTCAAGATATTACTCATCATGCATTACTTCGTCAATTAGAATATTTTGAGGCAGAGCATGGTTGTGCTGTTGTAATGGAAACTTCTACTGGAGAAATTAAAGCGATTTCAAATTTGGGCAGAACTTCCAAAGGTAAATATTACGAAAAAAGGAATTATGCAGTATGGGAATCTCATGAACCCGGATCTACATTTAAGTTGGCTAGTCTTATGGCTGCTTTGGATGACCGTAAAATTGATACTTCAACAGTTGTAGATACTGAAAAAGGACGAATCTTTGTCCATGGAAAAAAAGTAGAAGATTCCCAAAGGGGTGGATATGGTAAAATATCTGCTGCGAGAGTTTTTGAGGTGTCTTCTAATGTTGGTATTGTAAAATTAATGCAAAAACATTATGATGACAATCCAGAACAATTCTTAAAGCATATTGAAGAATATGGTCTTACAAAAAAAATAGGATTACCAATTAAAGGTGAAGGAAATCCAATTGTTCATTATCCAGGTACACCAGGATGGAATAAAATTAGTTTAGAATGGATGTCTTGGGGTTATAGTATTGCCGTAACTCCCTTACAAACTTTAATGTTTTATAATGCTGTTGCCAATAATGGAGAAATGGTAAAGCCTAGATTCATAAAAGAAATCAGAAGAGAAAACAGAATCAAAAAATCTTTCCAAAAAGAAATTATAAATCCACAAATTGCCAAACCTGAAACCATAAAAAAATTAAAAAGAGTATTAGAAAATGTAGTTAAAAAAGGAACTGCTACTACTATTTATTCACCAAATTTTTCAATGGCAGGTAAAACCGGTACAGCAAAAAAATATGTTGGTAGACATGTCAATGAAAATGGTGATACAATTTCTGCAGGGTACTCAAATAAGAGATATGTAGCCTCTTTTGCAGGGTTTTTCCCAGTAGACACTCCAAAATATTCGTGTATTGTAGTGATTCATGATCCCAATAAGAAAAAAGGATATTATGGGGCTACAGTAGCGGCTCCTGTTTTTAAGGAGATAGCTCAGAAAATCTATACGAATACTCCAATTGAGAATGATATTGTAAATGGAAAATTTTCATCAAAAAGTATCCTAGACCTGTATGCAAAAGCCGAACTTGAAATGACAAAAAACAATGAAATCATTCCAAATGTAACAGGGATGGCAGCTATGGATGCTATTTCATTGTTAGAAAATTTTGGACTATTGGTAGAGGTCAAAGGAACTGGAAAAGTAAGACGTCAATCTCTTAAGGAAGGAACACCTATAAAAAAAGGGACCACTATAATTTTAAACCTGTCTTAGATGAAGCTATTAAAAGACATATTGTATAAAGTTTCTGTAAATACGATTTACGGAGATACCAATATGGAGGTAACTCAAATAGATTTTGATTCTAGAACAGTAAAAGAGGGTTCTTTATTTGTTGCTCAGAAAGGAGTTTTAGTAGATGGACACACATTCATAGATAAGGCTATCCAATTAGGTGCACGTTCAATTATTTGTGAGGTTTTACCTGAAAAAAAAGAGGCTGGTATTACATTTATTCAAGTAGATAATTCAAACACCTCTCTGGCAATCATAGCCTCAAATTTTTATGATCATCCGTCATCAAAACTAAAGCTTATTGGAGTTACAGGGACTAATGGTAAAACAACGATAGCGTCTTTGTTATATCACCTATATAAAAAAGCTGGTTACAAAGTAGGGCTTATATCTACGGTTGAGATTTTAGTAGATACTAAGGAGTTTAAGAGTACGCATACCACTCCAAATTCCGTATCAATAAATAAGTATTTAAATCAAATGGTTGTTCAAGGGGTAACTTATTGTTTTATGGAAGTTAGTTCTCACGGAATTCATCAAAAAAGGACTACAGGATTAGATTTTACAGGTGGTATTTTTACCAACCTCTCTCACGACCATTTAGATTATCATCATTCATTTGCATCCTATAGAGATGTAAAGAAGCTATTTTTTGATTCTTTACCCAAAACTGCATTTGCATTGACCAATTTAGATGATAAGAATGGGGCTTTTATGCTACAAAACACTAAGGCTAAAAAAAGAACATATGCTATAAAAACATTAGCAGATTATAAGGCTAAAATTATTGAAAAAAGTTTTTCAGGAACCTTGCTATCCATAAATGGGGTAGAAGTTTGGACAAAATTAATTGGAAATTTTAATGCCTATAATTTAACTGCAATTATCGCTACAGCCTATGAACTAGGAATGGATAAGTTAGAGGCATTAACAATTGTAAGTCAATTAAAAAGTGTGAATGGACGATTTGAATATTTTGTTTCAGACCATGGAGTAATAGCGATAGTGGATTATGCTCATACACCTGATGCTCTAAAAAATGTATTGGAGACAATTAATGACATCAGGACAGACAACGAAAAACTAATTACTGTTATTGGATGTGGTGGAGATAGAGATAAAACAAAAAGACCTAAAATGGCTCATATTGCTTCTCAATTAAGTACACAATCAATTTTCACTTCAGATAACCCAAGAACAGAAAATCCTGAAACCATTTTAGCGGAAATGGAGGAAGGAGTTAGTGAAGAAAATTCAATAAAAACAATAACCATATCAGATCGAAGACAAGCCATTAAAACCGCATGTAAATTTTCACAAGCGGGAGATATTTTGCTAATCGCTGGGAAAGGCCATGAAAATTATCAAGAAATCAATGGTGAACGATTTTATTTTGACGACTTGGTAGAGGTGAAAAAATATTTTAATCTTTTAAAAAAATAGTATGCTTTATTATTTATTTGATTACTTAGAAACACATTTTAATTTTCCCGGGGCGGGATTATTTCAATTCATTTCATTTAGAGCTGCTACTGCTTTTATTTTAGCATTATTAGTGTCTTCTATATATGGAAAACGAATCATCAACTTTTTAAGAAAACAACAGGTAGGAGAAAGTATTAGAGATTTGGGTCTTGAGGGGCAAATCCAAAAAGCAGGAACTCCAACAATGGGTGGTATTATTATTATTATTTCAACACTAATTCCTGTCTTATTATTAACCAAATTAGATAATATTTATATCATCATCTTGCTTATAACAACAGTTTGGATGGGCTTAATTGGTTTTTTAGATGATTACATCAAAGTATTTAAAAAAGACAAAGAAGGATTACAGGGAAAATTTAAAATATTAGGTCAAGTTGGCTTGGGTCTCATAGTTGGTTCTATGCTCTATTTTAATGACAATGTAACAATTAAAGAAGAGTTGCCATTAGCACAACAAGTAGTTCAGAAAAATGGGAAAACTCAGGTTTTTGGACAAGCACATAAGTCAACAAAAACAACTGTTCCATTTTTCAAAAACAATGAATTAGATTATTCTGATTTCTTAAGTTTTTTGGGTGAAGGATATGGAAAGTACGGTTGGGTGGTGTTTATTTTCATTACAATTTTCATTATTACAGCGGTTTCAAATGGTGCTAATCTCACAGATGGTATCGATGGTTTAGCCACAGGTTCATCTGCAATTATTGTTATTGTTTTAGCGCTTTTTGCTTGGGTATCTGGGAATATTATTTTTTCTGATTATTTAGATGTTATGTATATCCCAAATTCCGGTGAAATGACAGTTTACATATTGGCCTTTGCCGGTGCGTTAATAGGTTTTTTATGGTATAATACTTTTCCAGCACAAGTTTTCATGGGAGATACAGGAAGTTTGACCATTGGTGGAATTATAGCTGTGATAGCAATATCTATTCGTAAGGAATTGCTATTACCTATCCTTGCGGGAATTTTTGTTGTAGAAAATTTATCTGTAATTCTACAAGTATCTTATTTCAAATACACACGAAAAAAATATGGTGAAGGCAGGCGAATTTTTAAGATGTCGCCATTACATCATCATTATCAAAAGTCTGGTTATCACGAGAGTAAAATTGTAGTTCGCTTTTGGATTGTAGGAATTCTCCTAGCGGTATTTGCAATAGTAACCTTAAAATTAAGATAGTAGAACCATTCCTAAATAATAGGAAAAGATAAATAATGAAAAGATTAGTCATACTTGGTGGAGGAGAAAGCGGTGTTGGAGCTGCTACTTTAGGAAAACAAAAAGAATATGAGGTTTTTCTTTCAGATAGCGGAAGTATTGCGAATAAGTATAAAAAAGTTCTTTTACATCACGAAATAAGTTTTGAAGAGCATCAGCATTCAACATCATTGATTTTAAATGCTGATTTGGTTGTTAAAAGCCCTGGTATTCCAGACCATGTTTCTATTGTTCAGGAATTGATAGCTAATAAAGTCTCAGTGATTTCAGAAATAGAGTTTGCTTCACAATTCACAAAAGCAACTATTATTGGAGTTACCGGGTCTAATGGAAAAACCACAACATCACTCATCACAAATCATCTGTTGAAGTCAGCAAATTTTAATGTTGGTATAGCAGGCAATATTGGAAATAGTTTTGCCCTCCAAGTTTTGGAACAAAATTTTGACAATTATGTGATAGAGTTGAGTAGTTTTCAACTAGATGGTATCATAAATTTCAGACCTCATATTGCCATAATCACCAATATTAGTCCGGATCATTTAGATCGATATGAGTATGATTTTAACAACTATGTTGCATCAAAATTTAGAATCACAAAAAATCAAACGAAAGAAGATTTTTTAATATATGATGCAGATGACATCACAATAAATAAATGGATAAATAATCACAAAATTAATGCTCAATTGATTCCTTTTTCTATAAAAAAAGAGGTTGACAAAGGCGCATTTTTAAAAGAAGACACAATAGTAATAAAATTAAATAAAGAAGAATTTAATATGAGTATATCTAAACTTAAATTACAAGGAAAGCATAATGTAAAAAACACCATGGCATCAGCTTTGGCATCTCAATTGTTAAATGTAAGAAGTCAATCAATTAAAGATAGTTTAGCAAATTTTGAAGGGGCTGAACATCGACTTGAGCATGTGCAAAAAGTAAATGGTGTTCAATTTATTAATGATTCAAAAGCCACAAATGTTAATGCTACTTTTTATGCATTAGAATGTATGGAGCAATCTACAGTTTGGATTGTTGGAGGTATTGATAAAGGAAATGATTATGAAGATTTATTGCCATTAGTTAGAGAGAAAGTTAAAGCCATTGTTTGTTTGGGTGAAGACAACGAAAAATTAAAGGCAATGTTTTATAATGTTGTAGATATGATGATTGAAACTGCAGGAGCAGAGGAAGCAGTTAAAGTTGCATACAAATTATCACATCCAGGAGATACTGTATTGTTATCTCCAGCGTGTGCAAGTTTTGATTTATTTGAAAACTATGAAGATAGAGGTCGTCAATTTAAAAATGCAGTAAGAAGCTTGTAAACAATTTAAACACACTTCTGCTTTGCAGAAATACTAAACGTAGGTGAGAGGAATTTTTAAACATATTAAAGGAGATAGAACTATTTGGGCTTTGGTAGCTATTTTAGCCTTATTTTCATTTATGCCAGTATATAGTGCTAGCGCCAACTTAGTGAGTATTGTAGGAGGCTCTACTCTTGGGTACTTGGTAAAACATGTAGTTTTATTAATTATGGGGTTCGCAATTATATATGCGGTTCATAAAATTCCTTATCGATATTTTAGTGGGGGATCTGTATTACTTTTACCAGTTGTATTTTTCTTATTAATTTACACATTAGCACAAGGAACTACTATAGGCGGTGCTTATGCCAGTAGATGGATTAGAATACCATTTATTGGAGTAGGTTTTCAAACCTCTACACTTGCTGGCCTAGTATTATTGGTTTACACCGCAAGGTACTTAGCCAAGAATAAAGATTTAAAAATTATTTTTAAAGAAAGTTTATTGCAACTATGGGTGCCTGTAGCGTTAATTTTAATGCTAATTTTACCAGCAAATTTTTCTACAACAGCCATCCTATTTTCTATGATTTTAATCGTAGCATTTATTGGAGGTTATCCTCTTAAATACATCGGTTATATTATAGGTGCAGGTCTTTTAGCACTTACATTATTTATTCTAATAGCCAAAGCTTTTCCAGATGCCATGCCAAACAGGGTAAATACATGGGGAAGTAGAATTGAAAATTTTTCAAATTCAGATGGCCAAGAAGCATATCAGGTTGAAAAAGCTAAAATAGCAATTGCTACAGGAGGTGTTTTTGGTAAAGGACCGGGCAAAAGCATTCAAAAAAACTTCCTACCCCAATCATCATCAGATTTTATTTACGCGATTATAGTTGAAGAGTATGGACTTGTGGGCGCTGCTCTTATTGTATTTGTTTACTTCTTGTTATTATTTAGAATCTTTATCATTGTTAAAAAAGCAACAACAATATTTGGAACCTTACTCGTTATAGGAGTTGGGTTGCCCATCATATTTCAAGCCCTAATAAATATGGCTGTGGCTACAAATTTATTTCCAGTAACAGGACAAACATTACCCTTAATAAGTAGTGGAGGTACCTCTATTTGGATGACATGCTTTGCTTTGGGAATGATTTTAAGTGTAAGTGCATCCAAGGCAGAAACAGAAGAAACAATTTTAGATGATAATCCTTTAGATATTTTACATGAAACAATCGATTAACATACTTATTAGTGGAGGTGGAACTGGTGGACATATTTATCCAGCAGTTGCGATTGCAAATGAATTGAGGATGAGATACCCAGAAGCTAAATTTCTTTTTGTTGGGGCTAAAGATAAAATGGAAATGGAAAAAGTTCCTCAAGCAGGTTATCAAATCATTGGATTATGGATATCTGGAATACAAAGAAAATTAACCCTAAAGAATTTATTATTTCCATGTAAACTTATCTATAGTTTATTTAAAGCAAAAAAAATAATTAGAAAATTCAAGCCAGATATTGTTATTGGCACAGGAGGTTTTGCAAGTGGTCCAACACTGATTATGGCAAATATGAAAAAAATACCAACACTTATTCAAGAACAGAACTCTTATCCTGGAATTACCAATAAATTTCTAGGCAAAAAGGCTTCTGTAATTTGTGTTGCATACGATGGCTTAGACCGTTTTTTTCCAAAGCAAAAAATTATAAAAACTGGTAACCCAGTTCGAGCTAGTTTGTTAACTATACATGAAAAGGATAAGATTCAGAGGGCTCATAAACTGTTTAATTTAAAAGTTAAAACAACAACCATCCTTGTATTAGGTGGAAGTTTAGGAGCTAGAAAAATAAATCAATTAATTGAAAATAATATTTCTTTTTTCAATGAACATAATGTTCAGTTATTATGGCAATGTGGTAAGTTATATTATGATGATTATAAAAAATATGCTCAACAAGAAAATGTAAGCGTTCATGCATTTATCAATAAAATGGATTTAGCCTATGCAGCAGCAGATATCATAATTTCAAGAGCAGGAGCTAGTTCAGTTTCTGAATTATGTATTGTTGGTAAGCCAAGTATTTTTATTCCATCACCAAATGTTGCTGAGGATCATCAAACAAAAAATGCAAAAGCAATTGCAGATAAACACGGGGCTATTTTATTGAAAGAAAATGAATTGGAGACGTTCCCAATTGTTTTTGAAACACTTTTGAAAGATAGTGGGAAGCAGGAAAGTTTGAGTCAAAATATAAAAGAATTAGCATTACCAAATGCAACACATAAAATCATAAATCAAGTAGAAAAGTTATTAAAGCTTTGAAATTAAAAGAGATACATAACGTTTATTTTATTGGTATTGGAGGCATAGGTATGAGTGCTTTGGCCAGATATTTTTTAAAAACTGGAAAACAAGTTGCTGGTTATGATAAAACGACAACTGAAATTACATCAAAGTTGGAAAAACTTGGAATCCAAATTCATTACCATGATTCTGTAATATCAATTCCAAAAACTTTTCAGAATCATAAAAATACATTGGTTGTTTATACTCCAGCAGTCCCATCTAATCACTTAGAATTGAATTTTTTTATGACTCAAGGATTTCAAACTATGAAACGCGCAGAAGTTCTAGGGTTAATTACTAGGAATACATTTTGTTTTGCTGTAGCAGGCACTCATGGAAAAACTACAACTTCTGCTATTCTTGGACATATTATGCAACCCTATAAAGCCACAAGTTTTTTAGGAGGTATTTCTGAAAACTATCAATCTAACCTGATTTTTGGTGCTGAAGAGATTTCAGTTGTAGAGGCAGATGAGTTTGATCAATCATTTTTGCAATTAGCTCCAAATATTGCCTGCATAACTTCAATGGACGCAGATCATTTGGATGTTTATGGAGAACATTCGTCATTAGTAAACTCATTTAAAAAATTTAAAAATTTGGTAACTGATGTTTTAATTGTAGCTAAAGGAACTGATATTGAGGGATTAAGTTATGCTATAAATGAAGAAGCAGATTATAAAATTACAAACATTAAGCGAGTGAATGGAGAGTATGTTTTTGATGTGACTACTCCAAGTAACTTCATTAATGAAATAAAATTCTCATTGCCCGGGAAACATAATATGCTAAATGCCTTGGCAGCTATAGCCATGGCAGACTCTTACGGAATTTCTCTAGAAAGTATCAAAAAATCATTAAAAACTTTTAAGGGTGTAGAAAGACGTTTTTCATATAAAATTAAGACAGATACACTAACTTTAATTGATGATTACGCTCATCATCCAACAGAAATAAATGTAGTTTATAATGCCATTAAAGAACTATATCCAACACAAAAAAATGTAGTTATATTTCAGCCTCATTTATTTTCGAGAACTAAAGACTTTGTTGAAGATTTTGCAACAGCTTTAGCCCAGTTTGATGAAATACTATTGTTAGATATATACCCAGCAAGAGAGGAACCTATTGAAGGAGTTTCATCATTATGGCTTCTTAAAAAAATTCTCAATAAGAATAAAAAAATCACATATAAAAATAATTTAGTAAAAGATATTAAAAATTCGCACGCTACAATTGTGGCAATGTTAGGTGCTGGAGATATTGGAACTATGGTAAAAGAGGTTAAATTAGAATTAATGTTAGCATAGAAATCATGAAGTTAAAAAAAATATTAAAATACATTTTTTTCCCTATTTTACTGGTAGGTATAGGGTTTTTATATGGTTTTTCTAACCAAAGAAATTCACAGCAAATCATTACTAAATCTGTTGTTAAATTTCAATCAAAAGAACCTTATTTTCTATCCGAGCAAATAGTTAATAAATTGTTAATACAAAACAATGCAACAGTAAAAAAACAAGCAAAATCTGTAATAGATTTATACAAGTTAGAAGAACAGGTTTTGGAAAACCCTTATGTTGAAAAAGTTTCACTTTTTATAACAATTGACGGAAAACTAAATACGTTTATTAAACAAAGAGAACCAATAGCGAGAATTCTTAGTGGAAATTCCTCTTACTATGTTGATTCGCAGGGAGTAAAAGTTCCAATTTCTGAAAATTTCTCTGCCAGAGTCCCAGTAATTTCTGGAATTAGTAACGAAAATGAAGTTTCTAAGCTCATGGTTTTACTCAATAAATTAGTCAATGATGACTTCTTAAGTAAAGAAATCATTGGGATAGAATTTAAGGACCAAAATGAATATATATTCACTGTCAGAAGCGGTAATTATAGAATTAATTTTGGAGATTTGACCGATATAGAGAAGAAAACTAAAAAATTAAAAGCATTTTATAGCAAAGTGTTTTTAGATAGTACAATACATAAATATAAAACCATAAATATTAAATATCACAATCAAGTTGTTGGTGAAAAAATAACAGGATATGGAAAATAATAAAATAGCCGTTGGATTAGACATAGGGACAACAAAGATTGTGGCTATGATAGGACTTAAAAACGAATACGGAAAACTTGAGGTTTTAGGTATAGGTAAGGCAAAAAGTTTGGGTGTAAAAAGAGGAGTAGTTAGTAATATTACTCAAACTATTCAATCTATTCAACAATCAGTTGAAGAATCTGAGGGGGTATCAGGTAAAAAAATTGAAGATGTTGTGGTGGGTATAGCAGGTCAACACATAAGAAGTTTACATCATAGTGATTATATCACAAGATCAAATGCAGATGAAGTCATTGACGAAAACGATATTGAAAATTTGGTTAATCAAGTGCATAAACTAGTTATGCTCCCTGGAGAGGAAATTATCCATGTCTTACCTCAAGATTTTAAAGTAGATAGTCAGTCTGAAATTAAGGAGCCAATTGGGATGTATGGAGGAAGGTTAGAAGCAAATTTCCATGTAGTTGTTGGGCAAGTTTCTTCCATAAGAAACATTGGTCGTTGTGTTAAAAGTGCTGGCCTAGATTTATCAGATATTACCCTAGAGCCCCTAGCCTCTGCCTCAGCAGTTTTAAGTCAGGAAGAAAAAGAGGCCGGTGTTGCTTTGATAGACATAGGAGGCGGAACAACAGATTTAGCAATATTTAAAGATGGTGTAATTCGTCATACAGCAGTTATTCCATTTGGAGGAAATGTGATAACAGAAGATATAAAAGAAGGATGCTCAATCATTGAAAAACAAGCTGAGTTATTAAAAATAAAATTTGGATCAGCTTGGCCGGGAGAGAATAAAGAGACAGAAATAGTTTCTATCCCCGGATTAAGAGGTAGAGAACCCAAAGAAATTACCCTTAAAAATCTTTCTAAAATTATTCATGCTAGAGTTCAAGAAATTATAGAACATGTTTATTTAGAAATTAAAAATTATGGTCATGAAACTCAGAAAAGAAAATTAATTGCAGGAATAGTTTTAACAGGAGGTGGCTCACAGTTAAAGCATTTGAGACAGCTAGTGGAGTATATTACAGGAATGGACGCTAGAATTGGATATCCTAATGAACACCTTGCTGGAGACTCTGATGAAGACTTATCTAGCCCTTCATATGCCACAGCAGTTGGTTTATTAATGCAAGGTCTAGAAAATCATTCAAAAGAAGAGAGAGTTCAGGAGGAAGGGGATATTTCCGAAAAAAACAAAGAAGAGCTTACAGAACAAGAATTAGAAATAAAGCCAAAAATAAAGAAGAAATCTTTCTTTGATAAGTTCACAGACGGATTGAAAGAGTTTTTAGATAACGCAGAATAATTAGAAAACAATATATAAACAAACAACATAAAAAAGTTATTTTTATGAGTACAGAATTTGATAACATTTTATTTGATATGCCTAAATCACAGTCCAATACCATAAAAGTTATTGGAGTAGGTGGTGGAGGAAGCAATGCTGTTAATCACATGTATCATCAAGACATCAAAGGGGTAGATTTTGTGATCTGTAATACAGATGCTCAAGCATTAGAGAATAGTTCAATTCCAAACAAAATTCAGTTAGGAGCAGACCTAACCTCAGGTCTTGGTGCTGGAGCTAATCCAGAGATTGGAGAACAAGCTGCAAAAGAGAGTGTAAAGGAAATTCAAGACATGTTAAATACCCAAACTAAAATGGTATTTATCACAGCTGGAATGGGGGGTGGAACAGGTACTGGAGCTGCACCAATTATTGCTAAAATTGCAAAGGATATGGATATTCTTACTGTAGGAATTGTGACAATTCCTTTTCAGTTTGAGGGTAGAATGCGTTCAAAACAAGCCCAAGTAGGCATTGATCAATTACGTAATAATGTAGATTCTTTAATAGTCATAAATAATAATAAACTAAGAGAGGTATATGGTAACCTGGGCTTTAAAGCAGGGTTTTCAAAGGCTGACGAGGTGTTATCTACTGCCGCTAGAGGTATTGCAGAGGTAATAACACATCATTACAAACAAAATATTGATTTACATGATGCAAAAACTGTACTTTCTAAAAGTGGAACTGCCATTATGGGATCTGCTAAAGAGTCTGGTACTTCAAGAGCTAAAAATGCTATTGTAAAAGCATTAGACTCTCCTTTATTAAATGATAATAAAATTACTGGAGCCAAAAATGTTCTATTATTAATTGTTTCTGGAGCCAAAGAAGTTACACTTGACGAGATTGGTGAGATTAATGATTTTATTCAAGCAGAAGCTGGTTTTGAAGCCAATATTATTATGGGGATTGGTGAAGATCATGAATTAGGAGATGCAATATCTGTCACCATTGTTGCTACAGGATTTGCTGCTGATCAACAAAACAATATTATAAATACTGAGGCCAAGAAAATAGTTCACACCCTTGAAGATGAGCAAAAGGCCACCTATGATTTTTCAAGTGATTCAGCAAAAACCAATCATGGAAAGGATTCAAATAGTAATCTCGGAAAGAAGATCATACATGTTTTAGAGGAAGATGATGATGAAATAGAGAGTTCACCAATTCATCAAGAAATTCAAATGGATTTGATTCCTACCTCTGAGTTTATCAAAAATAGTGTTGTTATTTATGATGAAGTTTTTACTGATGATATTTCTGAGGAAGATTTTATCATTACCAATACAACACCAGAGGTCGAAGAAGAGGTAATTGAAGCGTCAGAAGAAATTAAAGCAGATTTATTGTTTGACCTTCCTTTAAACTCTTATGAAGAAATTAAAGCAGATGATGTTACTACTCGTTTTGAGTTAACCTCAGAAATTTTAGATTTAGAAGTTCATGATGCTCAAGAAATTATTTTAGAAAAAGATGAATCTTTATTAAAGAAGCATGTTTTAGAAGATTTTGATATTCAACCCACAATTGGTAAAAGTTCTTCTAGAACTAAACTACAAGAAGAAGTAGAAGAAGAGCTTCAATTTGAGTTAAAAACATCACCTCCACAGTCAGAAATTAATGAAATAGCTACATCTAGTGAAGAGGTTTCTCCATTAAGTTTAACCATTACAGAACTTCAAAAGAGAGCAGAGGAAAGACGAAATAAGATGAAAGGATTCAATTATAAATTCACTGATCAATTGAATAAAAATATAGATGATATAGAGCGTCAACCAGCTTATAAAAGGTTAGGAATAAGTTTAGATGAAACAGATTCAACAATCAGTAAATCTAAAACCAGTTTGGCAACCGATGAAAATGAAGATATTCAATTAAAATCAAACAATTCGTTTCTACATGACAATGTAGATTAAGAAAATATGCCCTAATTATCCCTGCCGCGCTCATGTTTTGTGAGTGCGGTTTTTTATATAATTATCTCAAGGAAATATTATTGTAGTGCTTTTTTTATACGATGAATGGCTTCTCTTAAAAGGGATTCAGAAGCAGCATAGGATAATCTTATACAATTTGGAGCTCCAAAAGCGGCACCAGTAACTGAAGCCACATTAGCTTCTTCTAAAAGAAATAAAGAAAAGTCATTAGCATCTTTGATGTGTTTTCCTTTGATGGTTTTTCCAAAGAAATGAGAAATATCTGGAAAAACATAAAAAGCACCATCTGGAATATTTAATTTAAATCCTTCAACTTTTCCAAGTAGATCAAGAACAATATCTCTTCGAGATTTGAATTCATCTACCATATATTGTACTTTAGAAACAGGAGCTAATACAGCGGTTATAGCTGCTCTTTGAGCAATACAATTGGTACCTGAAGTAATTTGTCCTTGCATTTTAGTACAAGCTTTGGCAATCCATTCTGGAGCACCAATATATCCAATTCTCCAACCCGTCATTGCAAATGCTTTTGCTAAACCATTTACTGTTATGGTTCGGTGATACATATTTTCTATAGCAGCAAAGCTAAAGGTTGGATTGTTATAATTTATGTGTTCATAAATCTCATCAGAGAGGATGTATATATGTGGGTGTTTTTCCAAAACTTTTGCTAAAGCTCTATACTCTTCTTCCGTATAAATTGTTCCACTAGGATTGTTAGGGGAGTTGAAAAACACCATTTTTGTTTTTGGTGTAATAGATGCCTCTAACTGTTCAGGAGTAATTTTAAAATCAGTTTCTATAGAGGATGGAATTTCTACGAATGTTGCCTCACATAAAATTGCAATCGCAGAGTAACTTACCCAATATGGGGCCGGTAATAATACTTCATCTCCAGGATTAAGAAGTACCTGAGCAACATTTGCAATAGATTGCTTTGCTCCTGTAGAGACAACAATCTGATTGGGCTTATAATCTAAATCATTATCTCTCTTAAATTTTGTACAGATGGCTTCTTTTAATTCTAAGTACCCATCAACCGGGGTATATGAATTATAATCTTCATTAATAGCTTCCACAGCTGCATCTTTAATAAAATCTGGTGTATTAAAGTCTGGTTCCCCTAAACTTAAACTAATGATATCTTTTCCTGCGGCTTTTAACTCTCTTGCTTTTGCTGCCATAGCCAACGTTTGAGAAACAGGTAGGCTATTTATTCTGTTAGATAATGGATGTGCCATTTATGTTGTGAAGTTATAATTTTTTTATGCTATTTCTGGTTTTTTTCCTAAAACACCAAGGTGTCTAAAATGTTCTATAATGGCTCTTCTTGTAGTTTTGTACTCATTATAGGGTAAGTTAAACTCTTTGGCAGTTTTCTTTACAATTTTAGCCAACTTACCGTAATGTACATGAGAAATGTGTGGAAAAATATGATGTTCAACTTGATGATTTAACCCTCCTGTATAGAAATTTATCAGTCTATTGCTAGGAGCAAAGTTTGAGGTAGTATACAATTGATGGACTGCCCAAGTATGTTCTAAATTTCCATCTTTATCAGGAACTGGCATTTCTGTTTTAGGGACAATATGAGCCAATTGAAAGACTAGGCTTAAAATCATACCCGCTGTATAATGCATTGCAAAAAATCCAATCAAAACTTTCCACCATGCTATATCTAAAACAGCTAAAGGTAATACAATCCATAATGCGTAATAAACTAATTTAGAGATCACTAATTTTGTCCATTCTACTGCGGGACTAGGAAATTTACCATAGGATAATTTTCTTTTCAAATAATTACGCATCTGTTTAAAGTCAGTTGTGATTGCCCAATTAATGGTTAGCAATCCATATAAGAATACAGAATAATATTTTTGAAGTCTATGAATTTTCAACCATTTAGAGTGTTTAGAAAAACGTATAATTCTACCAGCATCAATATCTTCATCATGATCTTTAATATTTGTAAAAGTATGATGTAAGACATTGTGTTGTACTTTCCAATTATATACATTTCCGGCAAGGATATAGATACTACTTCCCATTAATTTATTGACCCATTTTTTACTAGAAAAAGAATCATGATTACTATCATGCATAACATTCATGCCAACGCCAGCCATTCCAACACCCGTTACAGTCATTAAGAGAAACATTAACCATTGAGGCATTTCAACGGTTAGAATTAAAATAAAAGGCACTAAAAAAAGACTAAACATGATGATAGCTTTGGTGTATAACTTCCAATTGCCAGTTCGTTTTATATTATTTTCTTTAAAGTAAGTATTTACTCTTTTGTTGAGCGTTCTAAAAAACTTGGCCTTATCTATTCTTGAAAAATTAATTGACTTCATAAGTGTATGAATTGTTTATCTCAAAAATAAACATTTTTGAGTATGATATGATGATAAACGATTATTATTTCAATGAATTGTTCTTATGATTAATTACTTTTGCGATAGAATAACAACCATGGATTTACTTTTAAAATATTTTCCTGAACTAACACAAGACCAAATTATTCAATTCTCAAAATTACAAGACCTATATAAAGATTGGAATTTAAAAATTAATGTAGTTTCTAGAAAAGATATAGATGAGTTATACTTAAGACATGTTTTACATTCTTTGGGAATCGCTAAAGTGGTTCAATTTAAACCTGATACCAAGATAATGGATGTTGGAACTGGTGGAGGTTTTCCTGGAATTCCTTTGGCTATATTATTTCCAAAAACGAATTTTCATCTTGTAGATAGTATTGGGAAAAAAATAAAGGTAGTAAATGAAGTAGCCGAAGGTTTAGGCTTACAAAATGTTTCTACTACTCATGGAAGAGTTGAGGAGATTCATGACACCTATGATTTTATTGTGAGTAGAGCTGTAGCTCAAATGGAGACATTTGTTCGGTGGACTAAAGGGAAAATTAATAAAAAACAACACCATAAAATTAAAAATGGAATTTTATACTTAAAAGGAGGTGATTTAACCGAAGAATTAAAAAAATACACTTCTGTGTCAATTTTTAATTTATCAGATTTTTTTGATGAAGATTTTTTCGAGACAAAAAAAGTGGTGCATTTACCCATGAAGTATAAAAGTTAAAAAATACAATTATGGCACTAACACCCTCCAATACTTTTCAGAAAGGTATCCTAGCCCCCAAGTTTACATTAGTGGATACCATCTCAGATAAAGAAGTTTCTTTAGATGAATTAAAAGGGAAAAAAGGAACTGTTATCTTCTTTATTTGCAATCATTGCCCTTTTGTAATTCATATTAATAAAGCTCTAGTTCAAATAGCAAATCAGTATAGTCCTAAAGGATTTAGCTTTATTGCTATTAGTAGTAATGATTCAGAAAACTACCCGATGGACGGCCCGGCTAATATGAAAATTCATGCTAAAAAAGAAAACTACCCGTTTCCGTATTTATATGATGAAACTCAAGAGGTAGCAAAAGCATATCACGCTGCTTGTACCCCAGACTTATATGTTTTTGATAGTAATTTATTATCTGTATATCATGGTCAATTAGATGATTCTAGGCCTAGCAATGATCTTCCTGTTACAGGGGCAGATATCCGTGAGGTTTTAGATCTTCTGGATAGCGAAAAAACATATGAAGGTATTCCAAAACCCAGTATAGGATGTAATATTAAATGGAAATAATTAAGAGACTGTTATAACTTCAAAACTTTATGAGTTTCGTTTTTTCCATTTGAGATAATTTGTATAAAATAAATTCCTGGATTTAGATGTTGAGTGTTAACTTTTAGTGTCCCATTTATTAATTGATGAGTTCCCTTTAACACCACCTGAGATTGATTATTGAAAACGCTATAACTTACAGTTGCAAATTCATTTTCAGAATGTACTTGTAATATTTCTCGAACCGGATTTGGAAAAACAATCCATTCCTTAAGAGAACCTTGGGCATTGAATTTATCAATTTCAAGTGTTTGCCCATAACAATCCTCATCTATTGAAAAAGAATCTTTTATGAGTTCGTTAATTTTTAAATTTGCAAAGCTTTCATTTGTTGAAAAGTTAAAAAAGGCCGAATCAATAACTGAATCATCTGCCCCTAAGAAATTTTGTAATAAAGTACCCAGAGTTTGTCTGTAATCAAATTGTACAGTTTTCAATTGGTAATTATTATCATCAGTTGCCTCACTCAAGTCTACATTAGTACCAGAAACTCCTCCATTCACTGGATTTCCAAATACAAACATAGGGGCAATTTCTCCATGATCTGTACCTAAACTACCATTTTCTTTTGCTTTTCTTCCAAATTCTGAAAAGGTAAGTCCAACAATATCATCTGCTAATCCTTGCCCGTCCAAGTCATCTACAAAAGACTTAATAGCTTCAGAAACTTCGATTAATAAATCGTTATGTTTTCCTTCAATAGATCCAGCTGTTTGAGATTGATTATTATGGGTATCAAAGCCACCAATTTTTACAATATAAACCTTAGATTCTAAACCTCCACTAATTAATTTCGCTACAGTTTTAAGTTGATTTGATAAATCTGTATCAGGGTAAGAAATCGCATTACTTCCCGAATTAAATGCATTTGAAATTGCTTGAGAGTACTGATTCGATAATTGATCAATTTCAGCAATATAATGAAGCTCTAAACCATAATCACTGTCTGGAATATTAGTTGGTGGAGGTCCTCCTAAACCACTTAATTCTGAATAAAAACCCGCAGGATCTTGTCCGGAAATATTAATTGCTAGACCATGTTCTGTCTCTCCATGAAAACCTAGAGAGGTTTTATTTGAACCAATTTGAACTCCTAGTGGGTAGCTTTCATTAACTTGGTTTATATAATACTTTTCCATAAACCGACCAATCCAACCAGAATCATTTCCATTATCCCAGCTATTCCCATCATTACCAGTTGAATAAATATCTGTAGATGCAAAATGACTTTTATTTTGAGAGGGATATCCTACAGATTGTAATATACGCATCCTTCCCTGATCATATAAATCTTTAAAACCTGTCAGTGAGGGATGTAGACCAATTAATTGATTTTCTGGTAGTGTACTATCTAGAGTAATGAAAGAATTTACCCCTGAGTTTGGTATTTTTAGTGTAGGTCTTAAGTTGGCATAACTATCGTAATCGTTAATGGGTATAATGGTATTAAGACCGTCATTTCCACCTGCAAGATTAATGAGAATTAATTTTCGGTTTGCAACATCACAAGAGGATAGATTAGCAGTTTTTAAAATTGCCTTCATTTCAACAGGAAGTAACCCAATAGCAGATGCTGTTGCAGAAAGTTTTAAAAAGTTTCTTCTTTTCATATGATTTTAGGTTAATTGAAATTCTGTAGCATTTATCAAAGCTGAAAATAATGCTTCTAGTCTAGCTTTAACAACACTATCATCATTTGAACTCAGATATTCAGACCATGCATCTGTCCAATAATAAGAAGGGAATCCTTCGAGTAAGTTTTCTGCAAAATAATTTTTCCTGTCACTATCTATGCTTTCAGGATATAACAAATCAGTTAATTCTGTTATGAGTGAAATTGCATCTGAAGGATTTGAACTGTGATTTCTTACATAGTTAACAACATCTAATTGAGCATAAATAAGACCATTATTACCTATTTTGTTTCTTCCACTAATGAAGCTTTCAATTAATTTATACCTTCCCAAAACTGTATTCGATGAAAACCAATGTCTGTCATAATCAGGCTCTTGATAGTGTGCTGGATAGCCTGCAACAGAATCAGGACTGAACAAAATGAGGCCACTACTTGCCAAAAAGTTATTGTGTACAAAATTGAAAAATCGATAAAAATCAATATTATTAGTTGAAGGGTTTGCAAATTCAAGTTCGAAACATGTATTAATTTCAGATACCATTTGTAAGGGACTTTTAACAATAGATCCAATTATTTTATCAGTTTCAAGCGCAATATCATTACCAAAAAAATGCTCTGATGATAGGAGTCTTTTTACTGTGGGTAAAAGCTCATAGTCATTGTTTATTAGTTCTGTTGCCAAAGGAACAATAATATCATTTTCAATTTCCTCAGAAATTTCACTTTTTACAAAATAACGATATAGTTTTCTGCAAAAAGATTTAGCGGTAGCCTCTTTTTCAAATACCATTTCTACAAATGCGTCTAACTCATCAATGATGGTCTCCTGTGAATTACCTCCTGTGATGGTTTGGTTATTAAAAGCATGACTAAATGTCTTATTTGAACTATTGTGATTACTGATACTTATTCTTCCTTTTGGGAGGTTAGTATCTGGGTCAATGATGCTTCTGTCATATTGAATCTTTATGCCAGAAAAAACTTTTGCTGCCTCCTGAATATCTAATTCTGTATAGTTGGTATAATCACCATCAGCAACTTGTGGTCCTTTCAAAATGGTAAATAACTCTAAAAACTCTCGAGCATAATTCTCATTTGGATTATTTGCATTATTGGTGGTATTATCAAGGTATACCAGCATTGAGTTATCAAAGGTTATTTTTTTGGCCAAGGTTTTTAAATTACCATAGGCATAGAAGTCTAGTAGGCGAATATGGTCATAAAAATGCGTAGATGTTCCACTACCATCATCTTTGGAAACAGTGAAAGAGGTATGTAGAAAGAAGGCAAGCTTGTACTTTAAGTTATTTTGATTTAAGGCATTATACCACCACCAACTTGCCACAATCCTCCTTTTTCTTCCTTGACCATTAAAAGTGTTTGGAAGTTCTGAAGAGGATAGCCAGAAGGCATCTGGATTATCTGTTGGAAGTGGATCATAAGGTTCTTCCCAAGCATTTGTTTCAACAGATGATAAATTATTTAAGGCATCATTAATGTTAAGATTAGCAAAAGTATTTACAGTATCCTTGTGATAAGCAAATGATGCTCTTCTTAATAAATGTTTTGCTTTACGCAATCCAAGTACTCCGCTAATTGGTAATAAAGAAGCCAAAAAATTAAATTTTATAGAACAGTATAGATAAGACTCTTAGTTGTAAAAAAGGTTTATTTTTTTTCTTAAATAGTTCTATCTTTTTCAAAACTAACAACTTAGTGTGAAAAAAACTAGTAAATTTTAACTAAAACCTCTAACAATTAAAGTAAAATAGAGTTTAAAATAGAGTTAAACTAGTTCTACAAACAGCCCCTCCTCAGTTTTTGTAACCTTTGCGATATCCTTTTTGGTTAAGCCTTTTATGGTTTTATCCCATTTTTTATTGCTTAATCCAGATTGAGTTTTAAGGACTATTAGATCTATTTTTTCAGCTTTGGTAATTAGGGCTAAAACTGCTTTTTCTTCCTCATTTAATTCAATAGAAGGCGCTTTTTGTTCTGGTCTCATCTGAGGAAAGAATAAAACTTCCTGAATAGACTGATTGTTGGTTAAAAACATAATTAGTCTGTCCATTCCAATTCCCATTCCAGAGGTAGGAGGCATTCCATATTCTAGGGCTCTCAAGAAATCATGATCAATAAATTCTGTGGCTTCATCATCTCCTTTTTGAGCAAGTTTTAGTTGATGTTCAAAACGTTCTCGTTGATCTATAGGATCATTTAATTCTGAATATGCATTAGCAATTTCTTTTCCACACACCATCAATTCAAAACGTTCTGTGAGTTCTGGGTTGTCTCTATGCTCTTTACAAAGTGGAGACATTTCTTTTGGATAATCTGTAATATAGGTGGGTTGAATGTAATTCCCTTCACATTTTTCTCCAAAAATTTCATCAATTAATTTTCCTTTTCCCATAGTCTCATCAACAGCAATATTCATTGCTATTGCAGCAGCTCTTATCTCATCTTCTGTTTTTCCAGTAATGTCAAAACCCGTAAAATGTTTAATAGAGTCTGTCATGGTAACTCTAGCGTAAGGTGCCTTAAAATCTATAGTATGTTCACCAAAAGTAGCAACTGAAGTTCCGTTTACTGCTATAGCACAGTGTTCTAATAATTGTTCTGCAAACTCCATCATCCAGTTGTAATCTTTGTATGAAACATAAATTTCCATCGCTGTAAATTCTGGATTGTGAGTTCTGTCCATCCCCTCATTTCTGAAGTTTTTAGAAAACTCGTACACCCCATCAAAACCACCTACAATTAATCTTTTTAAATACAATTCGTTTGCAATTCTCATGTACAAAGGAATGTCTAGAGAATTGTGATGTGTGATAAAAGGTCTTGCTGCTGCACCACCGGGGATAGGCTGTAAAATAGGAGTTTCTACTTCAAAGTAACCAGCCTCATTAAAAAACGATCGCATGGCATTAAAAAGTTTAGTTCTCTTTACAAAAACTTCTTTCACATGTGGGTTTACCACTAAATCTGCATACCGTTGTCTATATCTTAATTCAGGATCTGTAAATGCATCATAGGTGACACCATCTTTTACTTTAGGAATGGGTAGGGGTTTTAGTGATTTAGAAAGTAAGGTGAACTCTTTTACCATGACAGTTTTCTCACCAACTTTGGTGGTGAAAAGTATTCCCGTTATCCCAATAAAATCCCCTAAATCTAGTAATTTTTTAAAAACTGTATTGTATAAGGATTTATCCTCCCCTGTACAAATTTCATCTCTATTGAAATAAACTTGTATTCTACCTTCACCATCTTGTAATTGAGCAAAAGAGGCTTTCCCTTGAATATTTATAGCCATTAATCTTCCGGCAATAGTAACCTGTTTACCTTCTTTAAAGTTGTTTTTTATCTCCTTAGAATTAGCATCTACAGGAAATAAATCTGCTGGATAAGGATTGATACCTAATTCACGTAATCTCGTTAATTTTTCTCTACGTACAACTTCTTGTTCTGATAACTGCATTCTATTTTCTTTTCTGAAATGGTTATAAGCAGCAAAGATAGTAAATTGCAAAAAAGAACTTTACAGTAAAAAAGGAAATAATGAGGTTATAAAATTAAAATAAACTATATTTGTATGTTGTTTATTTTAAACAACGTGTTGTGTTGTTTTGGCACTTTCGTAAAAAGTGTCTTGGTTTTGTTAACCAATGGAAAGCTTCCCTGAGATGGGTCGCTTTTTTTTTGCGCTTAAAAGAAGTTAGATTTCATTTCCCATATTTTTGAAAAAAATAATCCTGCATAAATTACACTAACTGTAAATTTTAAACCAGTTGAAAATAAAAAACCCATAAAAGACCCAAAAGCTGCTTTTAATGCTCTATTAGAGTTTTCATTATCATGGATGAGTTCTCCAATGAGCGCTCCTGTGAAAGGGCCAATTATAATTCCAAAAGGACCTAAAAAAATGATTCCAACAAGTAAGCCTATTGTAGTCCCTATAATGCCATATTTACTACCGCCAAATATCTTTGTTCCTAGAGCAGGGATGATATAATCTAAAATATATACGAGTATAGCAACTGCTAAAGTGGTAAAAATAAAAGTCCAATTGTAGGGAATTACACTAGTAAAATGAATGAATAATAATCCTACCCAACTCGTGATTGGTCCGGGCAATATTGGTAAAAAAGCACCGATAATCCCTAAAATGATAAAAAAAGCACCTAATAGAAGTAGAACAAGATCCATGGATTTATTTGTTGTTACTATATGACGTTTCTCCTTTTTATTTGTTACAATTATAATTTTAATTTAGATTTTAGTAAATCTGAAAGGACTTTAAGTGCATTAGTTCTAATCGTTAAAGTCATTATAATTATGTAATTTCACACTAAATTTATGATCATTTAAAGTGCGGCATTATTTATACATATGTTTACTATTTTCCTTTACTTCTTGTAATTATTTTTCATTTGAAAAAAACAAGAATGTAGAGACAATAGATATGGACCTAGATTATTCCTCTGTTGATGTTTCTCCTTCTTTCAGAGTCTGTGATTCCTTAATAGAAAAGGATAAAAAAGATACCTGCTTCAGAACTACGTTACGACAAGAAATTTTTAGTAGTCTAGCTAAGCAATCGATTCAAGTTCCTCAATCTGTTGATGAAACAATTGAAGTTGCCATTACCATACAATCTGATAAAGAGGTAAAATTAACCTCAATAAAATCATCTGATAGTTTGATGGCTATTGTTCCATCGTTGAAAGCTATTCTAAAAAAAAGTGTGGAAGAGCTTCCTGCTGTATATCCTGCAATTAAGAGAGGAATTCCAGTAACAACCGTTTATAAATTACCAATAAGAATAGCGGTAAAGAACTAGTTTAGCATTTCCCAGAGTTTATCTTTAAGCTCTTGAAGTCCTGTTTGTGCTAGGGAAGAAATAAATACAAAAGGAATACCTGTTGGCAATTCATTTTTAATTTCTTCTTGTAGCTCTTCATCTAACATGTCTGTTTTTGAAATTGCCAATAAACGTTGTTTATCTAGTAATTCTGGATTATGCTTCTTTAGTTCGTTTAAAAGTATGTCAAATTCTTTACGAATATCATCACTATCAGCTGGTATTAAAAAGAGTAGGGTAGAATTTCGTTCTATATGACGCAGGAAACGGTGTCCAAGTCCTTTGCCTTCAGCAGCTCCTTCTATAATCCCGGGAATATCTGCCATCACAAAACTCTTAAATTCTCTATACTCTACAATTCCTAGATTAGGTTTTAGAGTAGTAAATGCATAGTCTGCAATTTTTGGTTTGGCAGCAGTAATAACAGAAAGTAGGGTAGACTTTCCAGCATTTGGAAATCCAACTAAACCTACATCTGCTAAAATTTTTAATTCTATTTGAAACCACCCTTCTAGACCATCAACTCCTGGTTGAGCGTATCTAGGTGTTTGATTGGTGGCAGATTTAAAATGCCAATTTCCTCGACCACCCATACCGCCTTCTAATAAAATTTTCTCCTCTTTATTTTCAGTGATTTCAAAGATAATTTCAGCAGTTTCACTATCTCTAACAATGGTTCCAAGAGGCACATCTATATAAATGTCTTTTCCATCTTTACCCGTGCTTCTACTTTTACTTCCATCTCCACCTTGTTCCGCTCTAAAGTGTTTTTTAAATTTTAAGTGAAATAAAGTCCACATATCTTTATTTCCTCGAAGAATGATATGACCACCACGACCACCATCTCCACCATCAGGGCCACCCTTTGTGATATACTTCTCTCGATGTAGGTGTGCAGAACCTCTACCACCTTTTCCTGAGGAAGCATAAATTTTTATGTAATCAACAAAGTTTCCTTCAGTCATAATTTATAGTGTGTCAAAAACTTTTGCCAAACGTTCTGTGATTTCTTCAATAGAGCCTACGCCATTAACTCCAAAATAATTTCCTTTTGCTGCGTAATACTCTTTTAAAACAGCAGTTTTTGTGTTGTATTCATTGAAGCGATTTCTGATTTTCTTTTCATCAGTGTCATCAGCTCTTCCGCTAGTTTTACCTCTTTCTAGTAATCGCTCAACTAATAAATCTTCAGGTACTTCAAGCGCCACCATACCCTTTATTGTTTCCCCTTTTTTACTCAGAAAATCATCTAAAGCTTCTGCTTGAGACTGGGTTCTTGGAAATCCGTCAAAAATAAATCCTTGGGCGTTTGTATTTTTGTCTACTTCTGCCTCAAGCATATTAATGGTAACTTCATCGGGTACTAGATCACCTTTATCCATAAAGGTTTTTGCGAGTATTCCTAAATCAGTTTCGTTCTTAATATTAAATCTAAAGACATCACCAGTTGAGATATGTACCAAATTATATTTTCCTTTTAAAAGTTCTGCTTGTGTTCCTTTTCCTGCCCCTGGAGGTCCAAATAATACAATATTTTTCATTTAGTTTGTTTCTGTTGTTAATTGGTATACTGATGGTAGATTTCTTCCTAATCCATTGTAATCTAATCCATAACCTACAATAAATTTATCTTCAATGTTTTTTCCAATATAGTCTATAGGTAATTCTTTCTTATACACATCTGGTTTAAAGAATAAGGTAGCAATCTTTAATTTTTTTAAATTTTTATTTTTAAAGCTATCATAAATTTTATGAAGAGTATTTCCTGTATCTATAATATCTTCTAAAATGATAATAGTTCTGCCTGACAAGTCTTCATTAATGCCTATTAATTCATGCACAACTTCACTTGAAGAAGTTCCTTGATAAGAACTTAATTTTACAAATGATACTTCACAGTTGTATTTAAATTTCCTGATAAAATCTGCAGCAAAAAGAAAGGATCCATTTAAAATCCCAATAAATATTGGAATTTCATCAGGGTCTAAATCTATACTCACCTGGTTTACTAGAGCGTTTACAATCTCAGAGAGTTCTTTGTCTGAAATAAACGGTGTAAAATTTAAATCGTGAAGTTTTATACTACTCATCTTGTAAAGATATGATGCTTATATTAAAATGAAAAAACCGTTTTGATGTACTGATAAAAGTCAGTAGGAACAAAACGGTTTCATCATCTATAGTTGAAATTATTTCTTAATTGCTTCTTTTCTTTTGGAGGTATCATACATTACAGGAGTTGCTACAAATAAAGATGAGTAAGTTCCTACGACCACACCAATTATTAAGGCAAACATAAATCCTCTAATAGAATCTCCACCAAATGTAAAGATGGCCAACATTACCAATAAGGTTGTCAATGAGGTATTAATGGTTCTTCCTAATGTACTGCTTAATGCTTTATCTACAACTTCACTGTATGCCCATTTTGTATGAATTCCAGCAAACTCTCTTATCCTATCAAATATAACCACGGTATCATTTAATGAATACCCTACCACAGTTAAGATAGCCGCAATAAATGATTGACCTATTTCCATGTCAAATGGCATAAACTTATAGAGTATTGAAAAGATTCCTAGTACAATTAATACATCATGGAAAACAGCGATTACAGCTCCCAAACTAAAGGAAATCTTTCTGAATCGTAACAAAATGTATAAGAAAACAATGAGTAGAGATCCAAATACTGCATATACTGCTGATGTTTTAATATCATCTGCAATAGTAGGCTCAACTTTGATATAACTCATTATAGAATTGGTGCCTTCACCCTCTTTTTGAAAACCGGGTTTGAAACTTTCATAAGTAGTTCCCTCAGTTAAATAATTTTTCAATCCTGTAAATAATGCAGTTTGAACTTCTTCATCTACATCATTTCCTTCTTCATCAATTTTGTAAACAGTGGTTATTTTTAATTGAGATTCAGAACCATATGTTTTCACCTCTGGAGCCGTCTCAAAAACTTCTTTTAAAGATTCTGAAACTTCAGTTGCATTTACTGTTTTGTCAAATCGAACAACATAAGAACGACCTCCTTTAAAATCGACCCCTTGCTTAAGACCAATGCTAGCAATGGAAGCAATCCCTCCTAAAATAATTGCTCCAGAAATAGCGTAGGCAATTTTACGTTTACGTAAGAATTGAATGTTGATATTTTGGAACCATCCTTTAGACAAAGAGGTGTTAAATGTTAAGTTTTTTCCTTTATCAGTAGCACCATCAATAAGTAATCTAGTAATAAATACTGCCGTAAATAATGAAGTTAAAATACCAATGATTAATGTTAAGGCAAATCCCTTAATTGGACCTGTTCCAAAAACATAAAGTATCACACCCGTAAGTAAACTGGTAATATTAGCATCTATAATTGCAGATAAGGCTCCTTTTACACTAAACCCTTCTTGAACAGATTGTTTGAGGCCTTTCTTTTTCGAAATCCCTTCTTTAATTCTTTCAAATATAATTACGTTAGCATCTACAGACATACCAATGGTAAGAATAATACCAGCGATACCGGGTAAAGTTAACACCGCATTAAATGATGCTAAAATCCCAAAAATGAATAATATGTTAACTAGTAGGGCAATGTTTGCATAAACACCAGCTCTTCCATAATAAATAATCATCCAAACTAAAACTAGCAGAATGGCTAAAATGAAAGACTGTGTTGATTGGTCTATAGATTCTTGTCCTAAAGAAGGTCCTACAACTTCTGCCTGTATAATTCTTGCAGCTGCAGGTAATTTACCAGCTTTTAAAACTGTAGCGATATCTTGAGCTTCTTCAATAGTCATGCTTCCACCAGAAATTGAAGTTCTACCACCAACAATGGCTTGATTTACAGAAGGAGCAGTATATACATAATCATCTAAAACAACCGCCACAAAACCGCCAACATTATCACCAGTTAATTTTTCCCATAACTTAGAACCTCTTCCATTCATAGCCATACTAACCTCTGGGTCGTTTAATTGAGAAAAAACCTGAGCAGCATCTGTAATGACATCACCTTGAATAGGAGCAACATCATTTCTATTTGATTTTATGGCATACAATCCAATTACCTCTGTACCATCAGGAGTCGTATTAGATTTATAGTCCCATAAGAATTTTACATTTTTGACATCATTGGTTCTTAAATTAATTACTTTTCGATCAGATAATAATTTATTAACCATAGCAGTATCACCTACTTTGGCTTGAGCAACTAAAGAACTAATTTGTTGTTCAGATTGAGCGAAATTTACAGTTAGGTAGGTAAATAATGTTTTATCCTCAACCTTTGTAGAATCCTGTACTTCATTTAAAATACTTTGAATATCTTTTGCTTCCTCAGCTTCTTCAGTCTCCTGAGCGTCTTCTTCTTTTAGCATTTCAGTGACAACTGAATTTGCTGAAAACAAATAATTTTGAATTTCAGCGTTAGAGAATACTTCCCAAAATTGCAATTCAGCTTTACTAGTAACAAGTTTAGTTACTCTATCAATATCTTTTGCGCCAGGTAATTCAATTTGAATTCTTCCAGAGTTACCAATACGTTGAATATTAGGTTGTGTAACTCCAAACTTATCAATTCTACTTCTCAAAACTTCAAAAGCGGTATTAATTGAGCTATTGATCTCTAGTTGTAACTCTTCTTTTACCTCTTCATTTGTTTTGTTGAAGTTTATTTTTTCACGAAGTGCTTTTGTACCAAATATTTCAGGATCACTTAATTGAATTCCACTCGTACCTGCAGCGATTTCAAATTCTCTAAAAAATAAATCTAAATAGTTATCAGTATTATTTTTCTGAGCTTCATCTGCAGCTTTTAATGCTTGTCTAAAGACCAAACTTTTAGAATCATTAGATAAAGAAATTAATACTTCTTTTACAGAAACCTGTAATATTGCATTGATACCTCCTTTTAAATCAAGACCAAGGTTCATTTCTTTGTCTTTGATGTCATTGTAGGTAAACTGAGAAACTCCTAAATTAATAACCTCTAGATTGTTAATACTATCGAGGTATTTTTTCTCTAATTTTGCTAATTCTCTTCCATTGTCTAGATCACCTCTAGACTTAGCATATTCTTTGGCTTCATTTTCAACTTTAGAGGTGAAGAATGAAAAAGACAGTTGGTACAAACTTACCAATCCGAAAAGGATTGCAAATAATCTTATAAGTCCTTTGTTTTGCATCTTAATTTAATTTTAGTCGACTTCTTTGTAAAACGTGCAAATATAGTATTTACTATAAGATTAGCCTAATGAAATTATGTATATTTACTCGCGTTTTATGAGTGATAAAGAACTGTCAATAAAAAAAAACTTAAACTATGAGCTATCTTTCAGACATCGAAATTGCACAAGCTAAGAAGCTTACGCATATTACTACTATTGCCGAAAAAATAGGGGTAAAAGTTGATGATATTGAAATGTACGGAAAATATAAGGCTAAATTACCACTACATCTGATAAACGAGGATAAGGTAGCAGCCAATAACTTAATATTGGTGACTGCTTTAACACCAACACCCGCCGGTGAGGGGAAAACAACGGTTTCGATTGGTCTAACCGAAGGGTTGAATAAGATTGGTAAACAAGCTACAGTTGTTTTAAGAGAGCCCTCTTTAGGGCCTGTTTTTGGGATAAAGGGTGGTGCTGCAGGAGGTGGGTATTCTCAGGTAGTGCCTATGGAGGATATTAATTTACATTTTACAGGCGATTTTAATGCTATTGAAAAAGCAAACAATCTACTATCAGCATTAATAGACAATAACATTCAAAATAAAGTTTCAAACTTAAATATAGACCCAAGGACGATACTCTGGAAAAGAGTGATAGATATGAATGATAGAGCCCTAAGAGATATTACTATTGGTTTGGGTGGAACAGCAAATGGGGTGCCAAGACAAGACGGTTTTAACATTACACCAGCATCAGAGGTGATGGCAATTCTTTGTATGGCAACAGATTTTGATAATTTAAAAAAGCGTCTAGGTGACATTTTTATAGGATTTACTTATGATAAAAAACCTGTGTTTGCACGAGACTTAAAGGCAGAAAATGCAATGGCAATTTTATTAAAAGATGCTGTTAAGCCAAATTTGGTTCAGACTCTAGAAGAAAATCCAGCAATCATTCATGGTGGGCCTTTTGCTAATATTGCACAGGGAACCAATACCATTATTGCAACAAAAATGGGTTTATCATTATCTGATTATGTAGTAACAGAGGCTGGTTTTGGAGCAGATTTGGGTGCTGAAAAGTTTTTGAATATTAAGTCTGCTTTTGCAAAATTAAATCCTAAGTGTGTGGTTTTAGTAGCCACCATTAGAGCACTACGTCATCATGGTGGTGTAAAAAAAGAGTCTTACAATACTCAAAATTTAGAGGCTGTGAAAGCAGGGTTTAAAAATTTGGAGAAACATATAGAAAATATTAGAAAATATAATATAGAACCCGTAGTGGCCATTAACTCATTTGTTTCTGATACCAGCTTAGAGGTTGATTTTGTAATAGAAAAGTGTAAAAGCCTTGGAGTTCACGCAGTGTTATCTGAGGGATGGGCAAAAGGAGGAGAAGGAACAAAAGAACTTGCAAAAGCAGTAGTGGGTGTCATAGAAAATAAAGCCACCCAATACAAGCCACTATATGATTGGAAAAGTCCTGTAACGGAAAAGATTGAAATAATTGCAAAAGAAATTTATGGAGCTGCTAAAGTTGAATACAGCAAAAAAGCACAATTAAATTTGAGAAGAATCAATAGGTTAGGATTTAATGATTTTGCCATTTGTATGGCGAAAACACAAAAATCTTTTTCAGACAACGATCAGTTGATCGGAAGGCCTGAGGGTTTTACGGTTACTGTCAGAGAAATTGAAATAGCTGCTGGTGCTCAATTTATTATTCCAATTTTAGGAAAAATGATGCGAATGCCTGGCTTACCAAAAATTCCAGCATCAGAAGGGATGACTATAGACAAGAATGGAGTAATTTCTGGGTTATCATAAGATTTAAATCTAGAGGATAGAAATAAAAAAAACCAGCCATTAAGGCTGGTTTTTTTTAAAAGTATTCGGCTTACAATGCCAACAATCCATTGGTTTTGGAGACCCCCTCTGCAGAATCATTTAAATGTGCTTTTTCAGCATCACTTAATTTGATTTCAACAATTTTTTCGATTCCATTTTTCCCTAATACAACAGGAACTCCAATACATAAATCATGTAATCCATATTCTCCATCTAGTAAGGTAGAACATGGAAATATTTTTTGTTGATCACAAGCAATTGCTTGAACTAATCCACTAACGGCAGCACCAGGGGCATACCATGCAGAAGTTCCTAATAAACCAGTTAAGGTAGCACCTCCAACCTTGGTGTCTTGTAATACTTTTTCAAGACGTTCTTCTGATATAAATTCTGAAACGGGTACAGAATTACGTGTAGCTAATCTTGTTAAAGGAACCATACCTTTATCAGAATGGCCACCAATAACCATACCATCAACATCGGATATAGGTGCATCTAAAGCTTCTGCTAATCTGTATTTAAATCTTGCAGAGTCTAATGCGCCACCCATTCCGATAATTCTATTTTTTGGAATCCCGGTTGTTTTATGAACAAGATATGTCATGGTATCCATAGGATTGGAAACTACAATAATAATAGCATTTTCGGAGTGCTTTATTAAATTGGAGGAAACTGTTTTTACAATACCAGCATTAATTCCAATTAGTTCTTCTCTTGTCATTCCTGGTTTTCTAGGAATACCAGATGTAATCACACAAATATCTGAATTTGCAGTTTTTGAATAATCGTTAGTTGTTCCTGTTATTTTTGTGTCAAAACTATTTAAAGAAGCAGTTTGCATTAAGTCCATTGCTTTCCCTTCAGCATATCCCTCTTTAATATCTAATAGTACAACCTCAGAGGCAAAGTCTTTAATTGCAATATATTCTGCACAACTAGCTCCAACAGCACCTGCTCCTACAACTGTAATTTTCATGTTTTTTTGGTTTTAAAATTTAAAAAATATTTATAATCGAATTATGATGTGTTCTGATCTTACGTTCTATGCATCTATGTTTGCATATTTAGCATTTCTCTCAATGAAGTCTCTTCTTGGAGGAACCTCATCTCCCATAAGCATTGAGAATACTCTGTCTGCTTCGGTTAGGCTATCAATAGTTACTTGTCGTAAAGTTCTAAACTCTGGGTTCATTGTAGTATCCCACAATTGTTCTGCATTCATTTCTCCAAGTCCTTTATAACGTTGAATATTGACTGATCCCCCCATTTTTGAGGCTATTAAATCTCGTTGATTATCATCCCAAGCATATTCTCTTTTTTGACCTTTTTTCACAAGATATAATGGTGGAGTAGCAATAAAAATATAGCCTTGTTCTACCATTTCTCTCATGTATCTAAAGAAGAAAGTAAGAATTAGGGTAGCAATATGCGATCCATCTACATCGGCATCACACATAATCACAACTTTGTGATATCTCAATTTTGATAAGTTTAAAGCTCTAGGATCTTCCTCAGTTCCAATACTAACCCCAAGAGCAGTAAACATATTTTTTATTTCTTCATTTTCAAAAACTTTGTGTTGCATAGCTTTTTCAACATTTAAGATTTTTCCTCTTAAAGGTAGAATGGCTTGAAAGTTTCTATCGCGTCCTTGTTTAGCAGTACCTCCTGCAGAATCTCCCTCAACTAAAAATATTTCACATTGGGCAGGGTCAGTTTCAGAACAATCTGATAATTTACCAGGTAATCCTCCGATACTCATCACTGTTTTACGTTGAACCATTTCCCTAGCTTTTCTTGCAGCATGTCTCGCAGTAGCCGCTAGAATAACTTTTTGTACAATAGTCTTGGCATCGTTAGGATTTTCCTCAAGATAATCTGTAAGCATTTCAGAAACTGCTTGAGAAACTGCTGAAGTTACCTCTCTATTCCCAAGTTTTGTTTTAGTTTGTCCCTCAAATTGAGGTTCAGACACTTTAACAGAAACTATTGCAGTTAAACCTTCTCTAAAGTCATCTCCGGAGATTTCAAACTTTACATTTTTTAATAAACCAGAATTATCAGCATATTTTTTTAAGGTACCTGTTAAACCTCTTCTAAACCCAGATAAGTGAGTTCCTCCCTCATGAGTATTAATATTGTTTACATACGAATGAAGATTTTCGGCGTATGAGGTATTGTATACCATGGCAACTTCTACAGGAATTCCATTTTTTTCACCTTCCATTGAAATAACACTAGAAGTTAGCTGTTCTCTGGTACTGTCAAGGTATTTGATAAACTCAGGGAGCCCCTCCTCACTGAAAAAGGTTTCATTAATAAAGTTGCCTTCGTCATCTTTCCTTCTTCGATCCGTCAGCGTAATGGTAATTCCTTTATTTAAATAGGAAAGTTCACGAAGACGAGTGGCTAAAGTCTCATAATTGTATTCGGTAGTTTGAGTAAAAATTGAAGTGTCTGGTAAAAAAGTAACAATTGTACCTGTAAAATCAGTTTCACCAATAGTTTTTACAGGATATAAACTTTTTCCTTTAGAGTACTCTTGTTGCCAGATTTTACCTTCTTTGTGAACCGTGGCTGTTAAATGTTCAGATAGTGCATTCACACAAGAAACTCCAACCCCGTGAAGACCTCCTGATACTTTATAAGAATCTTTGTCAAACTTACCCCCAGCACCAATCTTGGTCATAACTACTTGCAGTGCTGAAACACCTTCTTTTTTATGAATTCCAACCGGTATACCTCGACCATTGTCTTTGGTAGTTATAGAATTATTTTCATTTATAATTACATCGATGGTGTCACAATGTCCTCCCATAGCTTCGTCTATCGAGTTGTCTACAACCTCGTAAACTAAATGGTGAAGCCCTCGGACACCAACATCTCCAATATACATGGAAGGACGCATTCTTACATGCTCCATTCCTTCTAATGCTTGAATACTGGAAGCATCATAATTGTTTTTAATTTCTTCGCTCATAATTTTAAGTGTTTTATCATAAAAAATCATCACAAAAAAGTGATGAAAATCATATATTCAAATTTACAAAATAAGCGCGTTTAAAGAAAGCTGACTCACTGATATCACAGAGTTTTATCAACATTTGTTAATTACTAGAAAATGGCTGAAACCTATCTTAAATAAGCTTAAATAGGTGTTTTGAAATTTATAATATTAAGAATAATGAAAAAAATGAAAAAAATGTCTTAAAACAAGTTATTTTAAGACATTTATTAGCGTAATTATTGGGTCTTTTTAATGAAATTTTCCAAAAGTAACCTTAGTATGCATCTTCATGAACAGTTTTAATTGCTCTTCCACTTGGTTCATTCATGTTTTGGAAACTCTTATCCCAAGCCAAGGCAGTTGGTGTACTGCAGGCTATAGATGGAACAGATGGAACTGTTAAAGCAGCGGTTTCAGAAGGAAAATGTTCTTCAAAAATAGATCGGTAATAAAACTCTTCTTTTGTTCTCGGAGTTTGAACTGGAAAACGATGTTTTGCTTGTAGCATTTGTTCGTCTGAAACTGAGGTTTCAACTAATGATTTTAGAGTATCTATCCAGCTATAACCGACTCCATCAGAAAATTGTTCTTTTTGCCTCCACGCAACAGATTCTGGAAGGTATTCCTCAAAAGCTTTTCGTAACACCCATTTTTCCATACGCTCGCCATTGATCATTTTATCTTCTGGATTTATTCTCATGGCAACATCCATAAATTCTTTATCTAAAAATGGGACACGACCTTCAATTCCCCAAGCAGCTAAACTTTTGTTAGCACGAAGACAATCATACTGGTAAAGTTTGTCTAGTTTTCGAACAGTTTCTTTGTGAAATTCTTCAGCATTTGGTGCTTTGTGAAAGTATAAATATCCTCCAAAAATTTCATCAGCTCCCTCTCCAGATAATACCATTTTTATTCCCATAGACTTTATAACTCTTGCCAATAAATACATTGGAGTAGAGGCTCTAACAGTAGTAATGTCATAAGTTTCTAAATGATATATAACATCACGAATGGCATCTAGACCTTCCTGAATGGTAAAGGTTACTTCATGGTGTATGGTTCCAATATGGTCAGATACGATTTGAGCAGCAGCCAAATCAGGTGAACCTTCTAAACCTATAGAAAAAGAATGAAGCTGAGGCCACCAAGCCTCCTGTGTATCTCCAGATTCAATTCTTTTTTGCGCATATTTTTTAGCTACGGCAGAGGTAATAGAGGAGTCTAGGCCTCCAGACAGTAAAACTCCATAAGGGACGTCAGACATAAGTTGTCTATGGACAGCAGCTTCAAGAGCCTCTTTGAGTTCATCAATTGAGGTTTGATTTTCTTTTACAGCTTCAAAATCCATCCAATCTCTTTGGTACCACTTGGTCAGTTTTCCATCTTTACTAGACATAAAATGGCCTGGAGGAAATACCTCAATTTTATTACAGACTCCCTCCAAAGCTTTTAATTCTGATGCCACATAAAACGTACCATTCTTGTCCCATCCAATATATAAAGGAATGATTCCCATATGATCTCTTGCAACAAAATATTCGTCATTGATTGAATCGTAAATTGCAAATCCAAAAATACCATTCAAATCGTTTAAGAAAGCACTCCCTTTTTCTTGATATAGTGCTAAAATCACCTCACAATCTGATTGTGTTTGAAATGTATAGGAAGTTTTAAATTGTTCTCTTAATTCTTGATGATTATAGATTTCTCCGTTTGCTGCTAGAACAAGTCTTTTATCCAAACTAAATAAAGGTTGTTTCCCAGATGCAGGATCTACTATGGCCAACCTTTCATGAGCTAAAATAGCTTTTTCATTATTGTAGATTCCACTCCAATCTGGTCCTCTGTGTCTTATAGACTTAGACATTTCTAAAATTTGTGCTCTTAGTTTTTCTGAACTTTCTTTTAAATCAAATGCACATACAATACCACACATGTTTTTATTTTTTAATTAAATTTTTATAAACATTTAAATATTTTACAAAGAACAAACTTTATGTTATTTAAATAAATGAAAATTTAAATTTCAGTTATAAATTCATATTTTTTTTAATCAAAGTATATAAAAATGAAATGTAATTAATAATTTATTATCATCTTACTTACAGATTGTAAATGCTTTTAAAAAAGAAGCTATAAAACTTGTCATTTTAAAAATGAGAGTTTAAATTTGTAGTCTTATGCAAAGACAACAAAATACATGGTGGTGGAATTTTTTTAACTGAAAAGTGAGAATCCAATCGTGTATACAATACATACCTAAAAAGGCTTATCTCACGATAAGTCTTTTTTTTATGCTAGGGTTGAATAGCTATAAATAAAATAGGAATTAGATTTTGATATAAATTCAATAAAAGTGAAAAAAATAACTTTAAAAACCATAAGTTCTACTAGAATTTCAGATACGATCACGCCTGTTGGTTTGTATATTAGGTTCAGAGATTTGTATGCGAACACTATGTTATTAGAAAGTTCTGATTATCATAGTAAGGAGGAGAGTTTTTCTTTTATTTGTATTGAACCTTTAGTGTCTATGAAAGTTGAAAACCATCAATTTTCAGTAAAACAAAAAGGAGTCACAATTTTTAAAGAGGAAATTCATAATAATTTTTATGAATTATTTTCACAGTTTAGTTCAAGTATAGACTTAGATTGTGAGAGCACTCTGAAGTCGTTCAATGGATTGTATGGCTATACTACTTATGATAGCGTTCAATATTTTGAAAAAATTAAATTCAAGACTAAACAAGCCCCATCTTCCATACCTTTTATGCAATATGGGTTTTATCGCTTTATAATTGCGATCAACCATTTTAACGATGAGATGATTCTTATTGAAAATGTGGAAGAAGGAACAACAACAAGAATTTCAGAGATTGAAACGATTATTGAATCTCAAGCTTTTAATACTCAGTCTTTTGAGAGGGTTGGTGAGGAGTCCTCTAATTGTTCAGATGATGATTTTAAAGCTTATGTCACCAAAGCAAAGGCACATTGCAAGAGAGGAGATGTTTTTCAATTGGTATTATCACGTCAGTTTCAGCAAAAATTCAAAGGAGATGAATTTAATGTATACAGAGCCTTACGTTCCATAAACCCTTCACCCTATTTATTTTATTTTGATTATGGAAGTTTCAAATTAATGGGTTCTTCACCAGAAGCACAAATTAAAATTAATGAGGGCAAGGCAACTATAAATCCTATAGCAGGAACTTTTAGACGAACTGGAGATATCGCAAAAGATATAAAGCTTGGAAAATTGTTGTCTGAGGATGAAAAAGAAACAGCAGAGCATGTTATGTTGGTAGATTTGGCGAGAAATGATCTAAGTAAACATGCCACCAATGTAAAAGTAGGGGTATTCAAGGAGGTACAGCTTTTTAGTCATGTCATTCATTTAGTATCTACTGTTCAGGGAGAAATTAAAGGAAATCCTATGGCTATAGTTGGAGATACTTTCCCTGCAGGAACGCTAAGTGGTGCCCCTAAATATAAAGCTATGGAATTAATTGACACCTATGAGAATCAGTCTCGCGGATTTTATGGTGGAGCGGTGGGTATCATTGGTTTAGATGGTTCTATAAATTTGGCTATAGCAATTCGTTCTTTCGTAAGTAAGAAAAATACATTGTATTATCAGGCAGGTGCTGGAATTGTTATCCGTTCAAATGAAGAAAAAGAATTACAAGAAGTTTCTAATAAACTAGCAGCTTTAAAAAAGGCATTGATCATAGCCGAAAACATTTAAGATGAAAATATTAATAATAGATAATTACGATTCCTTTACCTACAATCTTGTTCACATGGTGGAAAAGATAACAAATCAACTTCCCACAGTTGCAAGAAATGATGAAATTTCACTCGAGGAAGTTAATTTATACGATATGATTATGTTATCTCCGGGACCAGGAATTCCCGATGAAGCAGGAATTCTTAAAGAAGTGATTTCAAGCTATGCTGGCAAAAAACCAATTTTTGGAATATGCCTGGGTCTACAAGCCATTGTTGAAGTTTTTGGAGGAACTATTATTAATATGGATGAGGTATATCATGGAGTTGCTACTGAGATGGAAGTGGTTATGTCTGATGCAATAATTTTTAAAGGACTTCAAGATAAGTTTCAAGCAGCTAGATACCACTCTTGGATTGCATCTACTCATGATTTTCCCAATGATTTAGAAATTACATCTAAAGACGAAGAGGGTGGAATCATGGCAATACGTCACAGAGATTTCCCAATTAGTGCAGTCCAATTTCATCCAGAGTCAATTTTGACAACGGTAGGAGAACAAATCATCAAAAATTTTATAGACGCCCATAAAATATAATACGAAATAACGACTGAAATAAAGTCAGCACAGATGAAAAAAATATTAAACGACTTATATCAACACAAAAAATTATCAAAATCTGAAGCGAAAAAGATTTTGTTAGACATTGCTGCATCTAGATATAATGAAGCGCATTTAGCTTCTTTTATGACAGTTTTTATGATGCGTCCAATTACTGTTGATGAACTTTCTGGGTTTAGAGAAGCGTTACTAGAATTGGCCGTAAAAGTAGATTTGTCTATGTATAATACCATAGATATTGTAGGAACAGGAGGTGATGGTAAAGACACGTTTAATATCTCAACATTAACCTCTTTTATTGTAGCAGGAACAGGGCAAAAGGTTGCCAAGCACGGAAATTATAGCGTATCTTCAAAATCAGGATCTTCCAATATGTTAGAAAGTTTTGGCTATGAGTTCACAAACGACGAAACTATTTTACAACATCAATTAGAAAAAGCGAATATTTGTTTCCTCCATGCTCCAAAATTTCATCCAGCAATGAAAGCCGTTGGTCCTACAAGAAAAGCGTTGGCTTTGAAAACATTTTTTAATATGTTGGGACCCCTTGTGAATCCTAGCTCTCCTCAAAATTTAATGTTAGGAACATTTAATCTTGAAATAGCAAGATTATACCATTATATACTGCAAGATGAAAAAAGTAATTATGGAATAATTCATGGATTAGACGGTTACGATGAAATTTCACTTACCAATGGATTTAAAATGTTTACCAAGTCAGGAGAGGAAGTTATTAATCCTGAAGATATTGGTCAAAAACGAATTTTACAATCAGATATTTATGGTGGTGATTCTGTAACCACTGCTGCAAAAATCTTTAAAGATATTATAGAGGGAAAAGGGACAACAGCACAAAATAATGTGGTGTTAACCAATGCGGCATTTGCGCTAAAAATTATAGATGCCAATACAACTTTTGAAGAGGCTTTTAGTCTTGCCAAAGATTCACTCTTGGGAAGAAAAGCATTACAATGTTTACAACTACTAATTACAAATTGTTAAGATGACGATACTAGACAAAATAATTGCGTTCAAGAAGAAGGAAGTAAGAAAAATTAAGGAAGATGTCCCTTTAAAAAAATTAGTGGAAAGTCCTTTGTTTAAAAGAACCCCATTGTCATTAAAAAAATCACTTTTGGAGGTGAATTCAACCGGAATTATAGCAGAGTTTAAAAGACAGTCACCCTCTAAAGGCGTTATTAATGATAAAGCAACTATAGAAGAGGTTACTAATGGGTATTTAGATGCCAATGTAGCCGCTCAATCAATTCTAACAGATACTTCATTTTTTGGGGGTACTATGGTAGATCTAATGAAAGCAAGAACCATTAACACAGTAAAACCAATTTTGCGAAAAGATTTTATTGTAGATGGATTTCAAATTGTTGAAGCTAAAGCTATTGGTGCTGACGTTATTTTATTGATAGCTGCGTGTTTAACAAAGGAGGAGCTGAAGAACTATGGAAAATTAGCTGAAGATTTAGGAATGGAAGTATTGTATGAAGTACATTCTCAGGAAGATCTTGATAAAATAGATCTCCACAAAAAAATCATTGGGATTAACAATAGAAATTTAAAAACATTTGATGTAGATCTTGAAAATTCTGTTAATCTTGCTGGTCAAATTCCCGAAGATTGTCTCAAAATTTCTGAAAGTGGTTTAAGTGATCCAAGAATTATAACAGGTCTTAAAGAATATGGATTTAATGGTTTTTTAATAGGAGAAAGTTTTATGAAAACAGTTAATCCAGGAGTGGCATGCGAAATGTTTATCAGTCAAATTAGATAGGAAATGAAACTTAAAGTTTGTGGAATGAAATATATTGAAAATATCAAATCTATTGCAGATTTGAACCCTGATTACCTGGGATTTATTTTTTATGTTCATTCTAAAAGAAACTTTACGGGATTACTTCCTGAGTTGCCAAAACATATTAAGAAAACTGGAGTTTTTGTAAATGAAGATTTAGCCATTGTTACATCATTGCAAAAAAAATATCAGCTTCAAGCAATTCAGCTGCATGGAGATGAATCTGTGGAATACTTAAAAAAGCTTAAGACTCAGATCTCTAATAAAGTTGAAATTATTAAAGTTATTGGGGTTAAAGACACGGTAAACTTTGAAGCGTTAAGACCTTTCGTTAAAGAAGTAGATTATTTTCTTTTTGATACTAAAGGGAAAAATAGAGGAGGTAATGGCATTCAATTTGATTGGTCTATTTTACATGCATATCCCTTTTCAACCCCCTTTTTTTTAAGTGGAGGTATTGGGCCAAATGATGTACGAGCCATACAAAAAGTTAAACACAATGGATTACCAATTTATGCGGTTGATATCAATAGTAAATTTGAGGATAATACTGGGTTAAAAAATAGAGAGAAAGTGATAAATTTTAAGAATCAATTATAATATGAAATCAAAATTTCATCCAGACAAGAATGGTTATTTTGGGCAATTTGGTGGCGCCTTTGTTCCAGAATTATTGTATCCTAATGTAAAAGAATTAGAAGATCATTATATTCAAATTATTGAATCTGAAGATTTTAAACAGGAATATGCGAGCTTGTTAAAAGATTATGTTGGTCGCCCCAGTCCACTGTATCTTGCCAAACGTTTATCTGAAAAATATGGTGCACATATTTATTTAAAAAGAGAAGATTTAAATCATACGGGAGCCCACAAAATAAACAACACTATAGGTCAAGTTTTGATCGCAAAAAAACTTGGTAAGACAAAAATTATTGCAGAAACAGGTGCTGGACAGCACGGTGTAGCAACCGCTACAGTTTGTGCCTTAATGGGCTTAGATTGTGTTGTTTTTATGGGAGAGAAAGATATCGTAAGACAAGCTCCAAATGTAGCCCGTATGAAAATGTTAGGTGCAAAAATAGTCCCTGCTACCAGTGGAAGTAAAACACTTAAGGACGCTACGAATGAGGCGATTCGGTATTGGATTCAACATCCAGAAACTTTTTACATGATTGGTTCGGTTGTAGGTCCTCATCCCCATCCAGATATGGTAGCTCGTTTACAAGCTGTTATTTCTGAAGAAATTCAATGGCAATTAAAGGAGAAAACGGGTAAAACTTCACCAGACACTATTATTGCTTGTGTGGGTGGAGGTAGTAATGCTGCTGGAGCATTTTATCATTTTATGGAAGACGAAAATGTAGAATTAATAGCCGTTGAAGCTGCTGGACTAGGAGTAAATTCTGGTGAAAGTGCTGCAACCTCTCAATTAGGCGAGGTGGGAATCATACATGGAAGTAAAACAATACTGATGCAAGATGAATTTGGTCAAATACAAGAACCCTATTCGATTTCTGCAGGCTTGGATTATCCTGGAGTGGGTCCCTTACATGCATTTTTATATGAAAGCAAAAGAGCCAAATTCATGAATGCAACAGATCAAGAAGCACTTTCTGCTGCCTATGAATTAACAAAGATTGAAGGAATTATACCCGCTTTAGAAACTGCACATGCTTTAGCGGTTTTACCAAAACTTACCATTAGAAAAGGACAAGTCATTGTTATCAATCTATCAGGAAGAGGAGATAAAGATTTAGAAACATTTATTAAACACTTAGAATAATGAATATAGAACACATTCAAAAAGAAATTACAAGCTTACGTCAAGAATTAAAAACACATAGACTCTATGAGCAATTGGATACTATAGAGGATATTAAGATTTTTACACAAGACCATGTTTTTGCAGTTTGGGATTTTATGTCCTTGTTAAAAGCGCTTCAAATTGAACTTACCTGTGTATCTATTCCATGGGTTCCAAGAAAAAAGGGAAAACTTACTCAATTTATTAATGAAATTGCCTTAGCTGAAGAAAGTGATGTAGATCTTTCAGGCGAAAGTAAAAGTCATTTTGAAATGTATTTAGACGCCATGAAGCATATGGGTTCAGACACTCGAAAAATTGAGATTTTTATGAGTAAAATAACTCAGAATATTTCGGTGAATGAAGCCTTAGATGATGCAGAGGTGCCAGATGCAGTTAAAAATTTTGTGAACTTTACCTTTAAAACTATTTACAGTAATGACGCTCATAAAATTGCAGCTGCTTTTACCTTTGGTAGAGAAGATTTAATACCAGATATGTTTATAGAAATCATTCAACAAACCCATGACCAAGAGTCATTTAAAGATTTTTTATACTATCTAAATAGACATGTAGAATTAGATGGAGATTCTCATGGACCTCTCTCTTTGGAAATGATAGTTGAATTGTGTGGAGACAATCAACAAAAATGGAGTGAAGTTTTAGAGACCGCAAAAGCGTCTTTGGAAGTAAGGATTTCTTTGTGGAATTATATCGCTGATTCAATCTCTAACCATAAATTAGAAAAATAAGTACTGTGAACTCAATCTATAATTTATTACAGAAAAAGTCAAAAAATAATTTATCAATTTACTTTACTGCGGGTTATCCTAGTTTACATGATACTGTTAAGGTTATACAAGAATTAAGTAAATCACAGGTTGATTTTATCGAGGTGGGTCTTCCATATTCAGATCCTTTAGCAGATGGGCCAACCATACAGGAGAGCAGTCAGAAAGCATTGCAAAACGGAATTAATTTGGATATTGTTTTTGAGCAATTAGTTCAGCTTAAATCAACCAATAAAACCCCATTAGTTTTGATGGGATATTTGAACCAATTACTAAAATATGGTGAAGAAAAATTTTGTCAAAAAGTAATTGATTGTGGAATTGATACCCTTATTTTACCCGACTTACCTATGGTGGAATACGAAAATCATTATAAATCACTTTTTGACTCTTACGGAATAAACAATGTGTTTTTAATTACACCTCAAACGACAACAGAAAGAATTCTTAAGATTGACTCCTATACTAAAAGCTTTATTTATATGGTAGCTTCGAGTTCCATTACAGGAGCAAAAGGAGAGATTTCTCAGGAACAAATAGACTATTTTAATAGAGTAAAATCTTTGAAATTAAAAAGTAAGCTAATTATTGGATTTGGAATTTCTGATCACCAAACTTTTTCCAAAGCATGTCAATATAGCCATGGGGCTATAATAGGGTCTGCTTTTATCAACTATTTGGGAGAAAATGGCACAGAAAAGATTGGGGATTTTGTAAAATCTATAAAATCTGAGTAACAGATTAAGAATTAATTTTATTAGTTTACTTGTAGAAGACGAACATCAAAAATTAAAACAGAGCCTCCAGGAATAGATCCACTTCCAGATGCTCCATACCCCAGTTGATAGGGTATCAATAGAATACCATTTCCTCCTTCTTTGAAATACGTGATTCCTTCTGTCCACCCCTGAATTACCTGATTTAATCCAAAGGAAATTCCATTTGAATCGCTTTCATCAAAAACTACTCCATCTAAAAAATATCCTTTGTAAGCTACTCTAACATTTGAGGTGCTAGTTGGTCTTGCACCTGTCCCTTCATTATGTATAACATAGTATAATCCAGAATTACTTCTTGTAGCATTTAAATTATTATCTTCTATGTACTGAAGGATATCAGCCTCTGTTTCTGGCTCGAAATTAGAGTCTGTTTTAGTTGAACAGGAGATAAAAAAGACCACTGATGCTATTAAGTAAAGATAGGATTTCATACTAAAAATAGGTTTAACTGTTTGTGCGAATATAGGGTGATTATTTTTAATACACCTTTTCTCCATTTATATATGTAGCTGTAGCTTTAGTATTAGGAATTCTTTCATCCTCAATGGTCATAAGATCTTGATTTAAAATAACAAAATCTGCTAATTTTCCAACTTCAATACTTCCTTTTTCATTTTCTTCAAAATTTGAAAAGGCAGCCCAAATGGTCATTCCTCTGAGTGTCTCCTCTTTAGACAATACATTCTCTATTTGAAAACCATCCTCCGGAAAACCTTTGGTATCTTTTCTTACAGTTGCCGCATAAAATGTTAAAAAAGGATTTACCTGTTCTACAGGAAAATCAGTCCCCAGAGCAACTTTTCCATAGGCGTTTAAAAGATCCTTATAAGCATAAGCACCTTTCATTCGATCTTTTCCAATTCTACTTTCAGCCCAGTACATATCTGAAGTGGCATGAGTTGGTTGAATAGAGGGAAGTACATTTTCAAAAAATGTGAAATCATCTTCTGAGATGATTTGAGCATGTTCAATTCTCCAACGTCTATTTTTTTCACCTTTTAAAAATGTTTCATAAGTTTTTAGAATCCATGTATTCGCAGAATCTCCAATTGCATGAGTATTCATTTGATATTCAGAGGCTGCTATTTGTTTTGCCATTTCTCGGTACCGTTCAGGGCTATAAATTAGTGCTCCAAAATGGTTGTGTCGATCACTATAAGATTTTCTCATGGCTGCTCCTCGAGATCCAAGTGCTCCATCTCCATAAATTTTAAAAGAACGTACATGTAAACGATCTGTCTTTATAATTCCTTTATTTATGTAATAATCAAGATTTTTTTGAGTCGCCGAGACCATTGCATACATTCTGATTTTCAACTCATTTTTTTGTTGTAAACTATCAATAAGTTCAATAGTAGATTGATTGAGACCAGCATCATCAACAGTAGTAAGACCATAAGAAAAAGCAATTTCTTGAGCATCAATCAATCCTTTAATAGCAGTTTTTCTATCTGGAGTTGGTACATGGATTAAATCCATCGCCGCATCAATAAATACCCCAGTCATTTTTCCGTCTTTTACAATAATTTCTCCACCTGAAACAGGGGTGTCTTTTGTAAATTTTGTAAGGTCAATTGCTGCTTGATTTGCAAGGAGTGCATGGCCGTCAATTCTTCTGATAGCAACAGGAGTTTTGGGAAATAATTTATCTAATTTTTCTTTAGTTGGAAATTCCTTTACTTCCCAATCATTTTGATCCCAGCCACGCCCTGTTATAAAAGGAACATTTTTTTCTTTTTGAAAAGCGACCAATCTCTCCAAAATCTCATCATAGCTTTTTGTGCCTTCTAAAGCCACCTTTTGTTGCTGTAATCCCATTCTGTAGAAATGACAATGCGCATCTATAAGCCCTGGAACTATAGTTTTTCCTTGAACATCTAAAGTAGTTTTTGAGTTGTATTTGATCGTAATCTCCGAGTTAGTACCTACACCAACAAATTTTCCATCTTTAATAGCAAAAGCTTCAGCTTTACTAAAAGCATCATCAACGGTATATGCGTTTGCATTGATAACAATTAAATCTGCATCTTGTTGTTGACAAGAAGTTAATACCAAAAAGAATGTAAAAAAATAAATAATTTTTTTCATGGTTTACGTATTAGTTTATGGGTAATGAATCGAAATAGATAAGGTAAGCACCATACATTAAAATAAATTGAACGGGTATTCTTATATAGGCGAATAGTTTTGACCCTATGGCGGGTTTTACTTTTGTTGCATCCCATATGTGGATGGGTAAGAATAAACCTAACAAAATAAAGATTCCTAACGCAGCAAGTTTGGATGTAGAAGGGAAAAATAGTCCAATACCCAAAACAAACTCTATGGCACCAACACTATAATTTACTGTTAATTTGGGGAGCCCCTTAGGAATAAAATGATTAAAGAATTTGGGTTTAATAAAATGCATTATCCCTGCATACATAAAAAAACAAGCAAAAATAATTTTAAGTACTGGCATAGCGCATTTATTAAATCAAGGTTTTATTGGAGAACTTGTGTATAAGTATTTATCCATTAAATAGATCAAACTGGTCATGGAAGCACTTCCTAATTCTAACTCACGCTTATTTACTTTGTCAAAAGTATCTGTACTTGTATGATGGTAATCAAAGTATCTTTGACTGTCTGGTCTATATCCTGCAAGGGTAACCGATTCTCCTTTTAAGGGAGAGATATCTGCACCGCTTCCACCTTTATCTAAATCGTGTAATCCATAAGGTGCTAAAAGCTTTTTCCAACTTTGAACTAGCGCTGTGTTCGATTCATTTGCATCAATCGAAAATCCTCTTGGCGTATGTCCTCCTGCATCAGATTCTATTCCACCAATGTGGGTTTCGTTATTTAGTTTTGAAATTTCTGCATATTTTTTAGCACCTCGGGTTCCATTTTCCTCATTCATAAAAAATACAACTCGAAGTGTATTTTTTAAATTAACATTGTTCTTCTTTAACAAATGAGCAACTTCTAATGATTGAACAATACCTGTACCATCATCATGAGCACCTTCTCCCAAATCCCAAGAATCAAGATGCCCGCCAACTACCATAATATTCTCTGGGTTTTCAGATCCTTTAATCTCTCCAATAACGTTAAAGGAGGGTGCATCAGGTAAGGTTTTACAATGTTGTTTAAAATAGAATTTTAAGGATGGATTATTTTTTAAATCAGTGCTAAGAATACTTGCAGCTCTAGAACTAATTGCCGCAGTAGGAATATATTGTTCTGATGGTAAATTTCCATAAGACATTGTTCCTGTGTGAGGATAATCATCTAAACCATTCGTCATTGATCTAACAATAACTCCTTTTGCACCATATTTTCCACAGACTGCTGCCCCCTGAACTCTCTGATCTACACAACCCCCATAGGCCTTAAATGTGTTGATAAGTGTGTTGTCAAATGGTCGATTAAAAAAAACAATTTTACCTTCCATTTTATTTCCTAATTCCTCAGCCTCCTCTAGGCTTTTTACTTCAATGACCTCAGCCGTAACTCCATTTTTTGGTGTAGCGATAGAGAACCCTAAAGCGCAAATAGGAACATCTTTTTTTTGTCCGTTTATTGTGTAATTTGCAACTTCTTTTTCACCTCTTACCCAATGAGGAACCATTACAGGTTGTAACCATACAGAATCTAAACCGACTTCTTTCATTAAAGCTTCTCCCCATTCTACGGCCATTTGAGCTTCAGGAGATCCTGATAGTCTACCTCCAATATTTGAGGTTAAATCTCGCAACCACTCATAGGATTTTCCTTCAGTTAATGCTGTATCGAAAAAATGCTTGATTGTAGCTGCATCTATTTTCTCTTCTTTTGAGAGTTCTACTGAAGATTTTGTATTTGGTTCTTTTGTGTTACAAGAAAACAGAATGCTTGTAACAGCTAAAAATATAATTTTTTTCATCATATAATTAAATTTGTGAGGAGTATAAATTTAAGAAAAGTTATGCATATATTTTTACTTTATTTTTTGGAGAGATTGTCCCTTTTAAAAATCAAATTTATAGGTAACTCCTGCTAAGGCCTGAAAACCAAGTACGTTATAATTGGCATAACGCTCGTAAGCTGTTCCTAAAAGATTATTTAGGGTAATAAATGCACTTAGGGAGTCATTAAAATGATACCCTCCGTTAACATTAATATCTGCAAACCCTTGTAAAGATTGAATATTTGAAATTGATGATGGAAACGTATCATTGTAATTTACATCTAGTCGTTCCCCAACAAAAAACATATTGGCATTGGCATACCAGTTGTTATTTTGATATTTTCCAAAAATAGCTCCTTCTATTTTGGGTAAATTCCAAGCCCGCTGCTGAAAATTTGTTGTGTATGAATTCATTTGTAAGTTTCCTCCAAGTTGTAGTTTTTTGGAGGCAGCAACTTCTAGCTCTGCAAGAATTGAAAATGTACTGATATCATCATAAAAAACACTGAATGAATTTCCATATTCGTAGCCTAATAACGATGTTGAATTAGAAAATTCACCATTTGATTTTGAATTATTTCTTATAAACAATGCGTGGTCTTCATCTTTTTTATAGTTCGCTTTTAAATTAAAACTTATACTAGAAGATAAGGTCCCATTAATACCTCCAAATAGATTGTATTGCTCATTGGTTTGAGTTAAGAAAAGAGTTGGAGAAACAAACGGGTTTAGGTCACTTAAACTTTGATAAGAATTCATATGAAGATCACCACTAGCGCCAGAATAGATATTTAATAAACCAGAATTTAACGGATAACTTATTTCAATATCAGGATATGCAAGAATATCTGTAAGACTATTTTCTAGATCTGAGGAAAGATAAATTTTTGTACCAAGTTTAATATTTAGTTTTTCCCAATCGAGTCTTAATATGGGGTGAATTCCTAGATTTAAAAAAGCATAGTTTCGATTTGAATCGTTTGTATAGTTTTGTTGAAATTCACCTTGTAAGAAATCAATACGTGTTTGAAGCTCAAGATCTTTTAAATTTCTATTAATTCTTGTTAAAGGAATTTTCAAATTTGTTGAAAGTGATAATCCAATTTCCTCACTATCGAAAGCGTCTTCGAAGAGATTAACAGATGTTTTTATGGTATTGAAATAAGAATCTTCAAATTTGATTTCACCATTTAATTCATAGTATCCATAAGTTTGTTGTTCAGCAATAGCATCTATAGAGGAGGTGTCAAAATTAATGTTGGGTAGCCCGTACCAATTGTATTTTTGTTGATGAACATTTCCTCCAATTTTCCAATTAAAACTTCGTTCTTCTTTCATATAATAACCTCCAATATTCAGGTCTGAATATCCGCTGTGTAGCGGGGTGTTTTTAATTCCATCTTCTGAGGATATATAGTTTAAATAAATTCCATAATCGTTTTCAAACTTTAAGTTTTGATTTAAAAAAAACTCAAGAAAAGGTGTAGAAAAATTACCAAAACCAAGTGCTAAATAATTATCAAATTGTCTTTCTTTTTTTCCAACATCAATTCCCTTAACAACGCCACTTTTTGGCACAAATGTGGAGGCAACAGGGGCAGAAAAAATGGAATAGTTAAGTGTTTTCTTTTTTGTATTTCTACTGATTACAATACTTGGATTTTTTTTCACTTTAAAAGCATCCGAAATTGTAGGAGTATAAGAGGTGACCACATTAACAACTTCAACGATAGAATCTTTCTTTTTTATTGGTTTTTTTGATTTTTTTTGACCAAATGTAGTAAGAGTACTTATCAATAAAATCAACACTAAACTATACTTTTTCATCAGCCTTAATTTTTTGGAGTTTTTATAGAATTATTTGTTTTAGACTCTTTAAGCTTTATTTTTTTTAATTCATTTTTAGCTTCATTAATTACATCCTCAAATTGAGGGAAATTTTTAATAATATTTTCTAAAATATAGGTTGCTTGATACGGATCTGAATCTTCCAGGGCGTAATAGTTTTTTGCCATAATAACAAAACTTTTCGCACCCCAATACTTGTAGGTAGAAAAATCTGATGTAATCCTTTGAATGGTTTTGTTAGAGACTTCATATTGTTTATTCTTATTTGAAAAATATGCACTGAAGTATAGAGCTTCTGCCTTTAGTTCTCCGTTTGCATTTCTTTCTACCTCAGTGTAAAACTCTTCTGCTTTTGGATAATCTTCAGATTGGAACGCCGATCTAGCAATTATAATTTTTGCATCATATTCAATACCTGCCCCAATCTTATCTTGAAGTAAAATCTTTTCTGCGTAATCAACAGCCTTGGTATACTCCTCAAACTGATAATAGCCTTTCATTAAATTACTTTGAGCATATAGAATATTTAAGGGTAAGTTAGCTTCTTCCTCCAATCGCTCTAGTAAAGGAATTGCCGTGGCCCATTCTTCATCCTCTAATAAAATTTGAGATAATTTATTTAAGGCTTGTTCACTAAATTCACTTTGGGGTTGGTTTACAACATATTGATAATTTGGTATGGCTTCTTTTTCTGAACCTATTTTAACAAGTAATTCTGCCAAATAAAAATTAGCTTGTAAGGCATGTAATCCCTCTGGGAATGCAACAATGTATTTTTTAAACCCTTCGATAGCTTTTGGAACATTATTCTCTAAAAACTTATTTTCACCGGCCTCATAAGTTGTATTGTCTAGCTCTGCATCAGTAATATTTATAAAACTAATTCCTTTAACCCAATTTGCATATTCATCTACAGTTCCCAGATCTACATATACATTTTTTGCATTGCGAACAGCTTCTCTAGCCTCAGAAGAATTTGGGTATTTGACAACTATTTCTTTATAGTTTTTTAAGGCTTTTTTATTCTCATTATCATTGTAAAACAATAAACCATCTCTTAACAAAGTTCTTGGGATGTACGAGCTTTTAGGGAAATTTTTAATTAATTTATTATAGGCTAAATGTGCATTTTTATTATCCTTTATAATGGAGTAGGTGTTACCCAGCTGAAATAGAGCATCATCTTTAAAATTTGATAATTCATACTTGTTAAGTAAATTTTCTAGGGTACTTATTTTAGCTGTATTTTTTTCTAGAAACCCGTAACTCATTGCAATTTGATATTGTGCATAATCAGCACTAGCACCCTCTGAATCTACTATTTTTTTATAGGCAGTTATAGATTTTAGGTATTCTTTGGTAGCAAAAAAACTATCACCCATTCGTATGGTAGCATCATCATTTAAAACCTCATCATTAGGGTTTGTATTGATAAAATTTTTAAATGCACCAGCTGCAGCTTCATAAGCTTTAAGTTTAAAATAACTGTAACCAATGTTATAATCAATTAATGTAAATTCCTCAATTTCTTTGACGGCTGTTTTCTTGAAGTTTATAAATTCATCTAAACTCACTTGATAGTTTCCAAGCCTATAGTTAGTTTCTGCACTCCAGTATGTGGAAGTTAATTTGATGCTTGGTTCAGTAGATTTTTTTCCTTCCTGAAAATAGGGAAGCGCCTCTTTAAATTTAGTTAAGTTAAATAATTGAATTGCTCTGTAGTAGGCAACTTCATAGCTTAAAATTTGATTTTGTTTACTTTTCTTTTTTTTCAAATAATCAAGTGCACCTTGATAATCTTGTTGATACAAATAGGAGGTTACAACTAAGGTGTTAATTTCATCATAACTAGGAGATTTTGGATAGGCAGTTAAAAAGTCTTGCAGTACTTCGGCAACACTTTTAAACGGATTTCCTTCCTCGTAACTGAGTTTTGCATAATTTAAAGTAGCGTCTTCTTTAACTTTAAGGTCGAAATCCATTTCACTAGCACTTTTAAATGCATTTAGAGCCTCAGATTTTTTTTCAAGATAGATGTAGCACTCTCCGAGATTATAATAGGCTTTTTGTGAAACATTATTTCTCTGGTCTATGATTTTATTAAAATTATTCACAGCATTTTTAAAGTCTTTCTGTTTAAAATAGGCATAGCCGAGTTGGTAATAATCAGTATTGTTCCATTTTCCTTTTTTACCTTTATATACTTTTAAGTAATCAATTGCATCTTCATACTGTTCTAAATTAAAATAACTTTCTCCAATAATTTTTGAAATTTCAGAGACTTCCTTGGGCTTTGAGGTTTTTAATAGCTTTAAACCAACGTCTATACTTTTTTGAAATCTTCCTGCTTTAAAACTTATGTCTAACAAGTAATAGGTAACTTCACTTTTGTATGCTTCGTCATCTGCAATTTCCTCTAATGTTTTTTCTGCAACTTCGTAGTCTTCTTGTTTGTAGGAGATGTAGCCAAAATAGTATCTAGAATCATTTCCATATTTAGGGTCATTGATTAAGGAAACAAATTTATTTTTTGCTAGGTCTAAATTTTTTGTGACAATAAAAGCATAACCCATCTTAAAATTTAATTCTTTTTTATTGTCTAAAGACAAAGACTCAGGCTTTACTTTTGAATACCATTTTAAAGCATATGGCGCTTTTTTATTTGCAAAGTAATAATTACCAACATTGAAGAAGGCCTTATTTTTTTTTATACTATTAGGATAGGTTTCTGCAAATGTGAGTACTTTTTTATCGGCATCCTTTTGATCAAGTCGAATCGCACATATGGCTTCGAAGTAATCTGCATTTTCTTTAATTCTAGTTTTAGTATTTGCCACTTTTGCTACTTTACCAAAATATTGCTGAGCACTTCTATAAGCCTTACTGTTAAATAGTTTTAAAGCGTGGTTATAATTTGCTTCAATATTGAAGTTTATTGCTGTTTGTTGACCAAAAACTTGAAAAGTATGACCTGAAAAAGACAGTAATAGAAGGGATAGATAAAAAAAGGTATTTCTCATTTATAGTAACTCTTAGTTATATCGATAACGCTTGATTTCTTTTTTTGTTGGTATAAAGTATTAAAAAATGATAAATTTTGCTCAAAAATAGTAATTGATTTTATGTAAAACACCAATTTGATCTTCATTTAAATTAAAAATTATGTAGGTTTGTGTAAAGATTTTATTTATGGATAAATCAATTCTACATCTAGAGAACACAGACATTTATCAAAGCGATAATTTGGTTTTGTCTAATGTAAATTTGAAAATCAATAAAGGAGAATTTTTTTATTTAATAGGAAAGACTGGAAGTGGCAAGAGCAGTTTAATGAAAACTTTATATGGAGATTTACAATTAAAAGTAGGTTCAGGTTCAATTGTAGGGTTTAATCTCAAATCACTCAAAGACAAAGAAATCCCCTTCCTCAGAAGGAAAATAGGAATTGTATTTCAAGATTTTAAGTTATTAAATGATAGAACAGTCTATGACAACCTTCTTTTTGTTTTAAAAGCAACTGGTTGGAAAGATCAATCAGCTATGAAATCTAAAATAGAAGAAGTTTTAGATCATGTAGGGATGAAAACAAAATATTATAAGAATCCTTATGAATTGTCTGGAGGAGAACAGCAAAGAGTTGCGATTGCAAGAGCACTTCTTAACGATCCAGAATTAATCTTAGCAGACGAACCCACAGGAAATTTAGATCCAAAAACATCAATTGAGGTTATGGATTTATTAAACAAAATTCATCAAAGTGGGAAAAGTATTTTAATGGCCACTCACGATTATGCATTAATTGTAAAGTTTAAACAAAAAACTATTAAATGTGAAGGTGGAAAATTATTTGAGGTATTAGCTCAGGCTAGCTCTTAAAAATAAGTTCAGAAATTTTTCTTGCGTTAGTATCCGGATCAAAATTTTTTAATAATTTCTTTCGCTTTTCTTCATGTGAAGCTTCAAAACTGCACTTAAATAATTTTGCTGTTTTTGTTAAAAATTCAGCCTTTGAATTTGCTATTTCACAAAGTGCTTCCAATCCTGTTTCACGAATCATCGCATCATTTGCAATAATAAATTTTCCTTGACGAAGCGTATTTAAAAGTTTTAATTTTATTCCTGTATTTTGAAATGTTGGAAGAGCGTTTACATGTGCATTTTCAAATAAACGAAAGAGATCAACTTGCTCCTTAATTGTGTCAAAACTTATGTTGTTATATTTTGATATTTCAGTTAAAACTTTGGCATTTTTATAACTACTTGCTATGACCAACTTATACTTTGAGTTTTTGTATACATCAATTAAAAATAATGCAGCTTTAACATTTTCAGATACTAGCAGATGTCCATGATATAAAATAAAATTACCCTCAGGGTTTAAAACAGTGTGTTTTGTAGCATCATAAAATGCAGGAATATAATAACATTTGTTTCCATATTGCTTAGTAAAATAATGCTGTTCAATTGGCGATATTGAAAAAACTCCATCTACTTTTTCTAAGATTCTTTCATAACGTTTTAGCTTTTTTGATTCTTTTCTAAAAAAAAATCGTTTAAAAAGATTAGATTCACTTTGCTCTAAACCTTTGTAAAAGCGATGTTCAACATTATGGGCTCTCAAGTATATTTTACGTTCTTTAAGACTATCTTTTAGAATGGGCAGGGTAGTGTGTAGGCCTTCAAATAAAATGGGATATGAATTTTTATTAAGATTAGAAATTAACAAATCATTTCCTCTACTTTTAACAATAAATGGAGATTTGGAAAAAAAACTTTTAATAAATGAGTTTCTAGGATAATAAAAAACCTCTTTACAATATTTAAGAAGTTCTTTTTGTTCACCTCTACCATATTCAAACACATGGAGGTATATTTCGATGCCTAGCTTATGTAATGCTTTTAATTTGTAAAATACATCAATAACACCCCCATAATTTGTTGGAAAAGGAACATCAAAAGAAACAATATGGAGTTTATTAATCAAGTGTATTAAAAATTGAAATTAGTTTTTTCTTTTCATGAGCCCAATTTAATTTTTCTTTAGCAAATCTCAACTCTTTTGCATAACTCTTTTTTGTCATAAGTTTAATGGTACTAGCTAGAACCTCGGGCGATCTTTTATAAAGAATTTCACCAAAGGCGTATTTTTCAATAAGCGCTCTCATTTCTGGCAAATCTGATGTTATTACAGGGACATTTGCATGCAAATAATCAAATATTTTATTGGGTAGGGCATACTTGTAGTTTAATCCTAAATCTTCCTCTAAACTCATGCCAATTGTAGCATTTAAAGTGAGTTTCTTTAGTTCTTCAGGTGTTTTTTTACCTAAAAATTTAACTTTATTGTTTACATTAAGATCTGTTACTCTTTCTTTCAAATCCTTTACAATATCACCATCTCCTATCACAATAAACATAAATTCATCAAGTAAAGGCATTGTATCAATCATGAGTTCGATACCTCTCCCAACGTTTAAAGCTCCTTGGTACAGTATTATTTTTTTTTCATGAGTATTTATCTCAAATTTTTTCTGATTAATTTTTTCAATTTTTGGGATATTTCTCACTAAAGTTGCGGAAACTCCATATAGATTAAAATAGTGATTTTTAATAGAACCACTTACTGTGATTACATTTTTTAATTTTGGAATTATGCTTTTTTCTAAGCCAAACCAAAAGTCTTTAACTTTAGGTTTGTGTAGTAATTCTGGAATTTCAGAAAACAATTCATGACTGTCAAAAACTAGTATTTTTTGTTGAAGTATACTCAATACATAATTAGGTAAAAGTGTATCCAGATCGTTTGAAAAAAGTATATTTTTTTTTGTGAATAGAAGAAATATGAATAAGCGAATATTAAATTCAGCATAAAATAAAAAGCCTCTGTTAAAAAGTAATCGAAATCGAACGGTTTTATAATTTCTATGAACAGGTATACTATTTTTTAGCTTTCTGCCTACCAGTAAAACATCATATCCGATTTCAGATAAAACTTCACAGGTCTTTCCAACGCGTTGATCAGTTGTTAAATCGTTTGTTACAGAAATTACTATTCTTTTCAACTCATACTATTTAATAGGGCAAGATATAAAAAACTGGGTAGCTTCTTTTAATTCCTGTTTTTTTCAGTGTAAAAAAGTCAATCAAAGACTTCATCAAAACTATTCATCAAAATATTCTAAAAAATATTTTTTTGTAAAAAATGTAGTGTTTACCGTTTTTGCTAATTTCAGATAATTAGTAAGGTATTTTTCATCATTATACCATTTAAATTTATATATATTATGGTATAGTTTGGCTACTACCTCATAGGATCTAAATCTTTCAATTACTAAATTTTCATCCATTGAAGCAATTTTTTCATAATCATTAATTTTAGTGTAATAGATGAGTTTCATAAATAAAAAATTACTGTAGTGTTCGTACTTGTAAAAGAAGGTGTAATCTGTCTCAGGTTTTATTTTTTCAATAATCCATTTCATTACTTTAAAATTTTTAGTTAAAATGGTTGTAAAATTTATTTCAAATAAATATTCAATAGGAATAAACCCATTAACTAAATTTTTCTGGTAATAATTTTTTAGTTTAACAATAATATCTGAATCATTCATTAACAGGTATTGAGCAAAGATTCTACTTTTTAGTATGGGGTGAAAATCTTTTTCTTCTTTTAAAATGTAAAATGAGGTATCGTTTTTTTTATTTAAAAATAGAGATAAGTTTAAAATGCCTTCACAGAAAACAAGTATATTCTTTCTAGAGGAATGATTGTAAATGGTTTGAATAATAGCGCAATAATAGGTGTTTAATTTTCCATAATCTACAAAAATCGTAATTACTAAATCTTGAAAATTTTCATTTAAAATAAGTTTGTTAAACGCGATGTTTTTTATATCAATAACCCTTATTAAATATCCAATAGACATGCCAATAAGTACTGTATCATCATAGTTAAAATTATTAGCATTCATTTTTTTTAGTTCAAAAATTCTTCGAATAAGGTCGAAGTTTTCAATAAGCATTAACTCACGTATTATTTGGATAAGCTTTAAATTAAAACGTCTTTTTTGACTCAAGTTGGCGTCTACATACTTTAATAATTTATCATCCTCATTATTGTGAATAATCTTTGAGATTTCAAACTCTTGTTGCCATTTAGTTTTTAATTTAAAGTTAATGATGAAGTCTGAATAATTGTCAAAACCATTAAATTTTGAAAAGGTGTCTAGGGTGAAGTTACTGGCTTGTACATTTTTAACGATTCCAAAAAATCTTCTAATCGTATTATAGCTAATGTCAATATCATTTTCTTTAGCTATTATTTGACTTAACCTTTTGCTGTCTTTTAAGCTTCTAATCTTAAATCCAATTTTTGTTTCAGTAATTTCTTTTAGTTTTTCTTCCATACTTGTACTAAACTTGTACTAATATACATAAAACATTATTGTAATTTTGAATTATTAAAAAAAAATTCTACCCTCTAGAATATTTTTTATCATATTTCTAATAAAATGAATAATTAGTGAATCAAAGAGTGTAAATTTTTATTTTACACTCTTTTTTTCATTTCATTTTTACAGTTTCCATTTCACGTTGTAATTTTAAACTAGAATTATGAATTACCTAATTTAAATTTTACTATGGTTTACCTCATATTATCTGGTTTTTTTTATGCTTTTAATAACTTATTGTGGAAGCGTCTTCTTTCAAAGTTTGACTTATGGTTAATTGTTGGCCTAAGATGTTTACTAACCAGTTTTATAGGTCTCACATTAATTTTTTTATTTTACCCGAATGTAGTTTCAGTTTTCACTTATTCTGTTGGAGTAAAAATTATTTTAGCTTCTGTTTTTGGAGCATTGGGTTTAATTAGTATGATTTTAGCATTAAAAGATGGTACTTTAACCCAGCTGGGTATTTTTAACCTATTGATTGTATTTTTCGTTTCTTCATATTTATTTTTTTTTGAAAACATTTTTCTCAAGAACTATACATTAGCTTCTAGCTTTATCATTTTAGGTTTTACATGTTATATTTTTCAACTAAAAAAAAATGAAGGAGTAAACAAAAAAATTTCATCTCGTAATTTTAAATATTTTACAATGATGTCTTTTTTCTTTGCAGCCTCAATTTTACTTCATTGGTATAATTTTAAGCAAGAAGTTCCTCCAATTTTATCAGTTACAGTTCAAGAAATAGTTGTGTTTTTTATTGTAATCTCAATGTTTAAGTTCCAAACTTCTTTGGCTTCTCAACAAATTTATCCTCAAATTAAAAATATATTTAAACCTGTAGCATTTATGGCTTTGGTCATTTTTTTTGCCATTTGGACCGGTTTTTTAGGTTTACATTATACCAATCCGTTTATTTCATCACTAATTAGTTTAATAACACCAATACTTACCATTATTTTTGGAGTGCTCTTTTATAAAGACCATTGGAATTATATCACTTTACTGTCCTCTATTTTCATTTTTATAGGTGTTTATCTTATAAATTTGGAGTATTAGTAGATGATTACAGTGTTGTACTATTAAATAAAAAATAAACTTCGATGGGTTTGAAATTACATTATTTTTTTGAAACTAATTTTAGTGTAAAAAACAGTAAGCTTAGTATTGATAATACACCCACAAAAAGCATAATTTTTTCTTGTGACAATTTCGATAAAAGCCATACAATAGAAATGGAAGAAGCTATGGGAATCATATAGCCTCCAGCTAATTTAAACCCCTCAGATGTATCGTTCCTATTATTGGCTTTTAATTTTATGGTAGCTAATGATATCCCTAGGTAAATTAGTAAGGTAGAGGTACTAGAAATAATGGCTAGTTCTTTAAAACCTCCACCAATTGAAAAGACAAAGCCTAGGCATGTATAGAGTAAAATGGCCACATACGGAGTTCTAAATTTTCGATGAATTTTAGCAAGTTTTTTCACAGGAATTACATGATCTTTAGCGGCTGCAAAAATAACTCTTGGCATGCTCAATATTTTTCCACTTAAACTTCCAATCATTGATAAAGCAGCTCCAAAAGTTACAACTGTAAACCCTACAGGGCCAAATAATGTTTTTGCAATTTCGGCTAAAGGGTTTTTGTCAAAATTAGGAAGAGTATTTCCTAAAATACCTTGAGATATAAGTTGAATTAAAATATAAATAATGAGTATTGTAACAATGCTTAACAGGATGGCTTTTGGAATTATTTTTTTTGGATGTTTTACTTCACCACTTAAAGACAATCCTTTTTCTGCACCAACAAAAGCAAAAAATAAAATTAAAGACATTTCACCAATTTTGGCAGCATCAGGTGTACTCTCCCAATAGAGATTTGACATTTCAACTTCCGAAAACCCAAAAAGAATAATAAAAACTATAGGAGCTAATTTAAATAAGGTAATAATTTTCACAAACCCTACTCCTTTTTTTAGACCCATAATATTGATGTAACCAAAACCAAAGAAAAGTAAAATCAAAAAGAATAATTGAACCCAATAATTTTTAAAAACAGGTAGGAATGTACTTAAAATATCAACTGCAGCGTTCGCCACTGCTGCATCGCCGGTAAAAGAAGCCATAACAATAAGAACAGATGTAATGAATCCTGGAAATTTACCAAACGAAGCTTCAATATATTTATAACTCCCGCCACTACTAGTAAAAACACTCCCTAATTCAGCAAAACACCCCATGACTAACAACATCACAAAACCACAGAAGAGATAAGCAATAATACTAGCAGCACCCAAACTAGCTGCAACTATGGCTGGTAAAACAAAAATACCCCCACCAATAATTATATTGATAATATTTGCACTAAGTCCTAAAACTCCAACCTCTCTTTTTAATTTCATGATTAATTTGTTTTTATAAACTTAGTCAAACACCTTCACAAAGTACACTATATTCTACAAATAATATCATGTTTTGCTAGTTTTTGGTGTCCTACTATATCTATTTTATTTCTCGTTATATTTGTGTTTGCTAATTATGAATAAATATTTTTTATGAGATATTTCTTACTAGTATTTCTGTTTTTTTACTGTGAAATACATGCTCAGAATATAAAAATAAACGAGGTGGTTTCCTCAAATTCTGAATATACAGATGAGGATGGGGATACTCCAGATTGGTTTGAACTTCACAACTCAGGTTCACAAAATGTTTCTATAGACGGATGGTTTATCTCAGATGATCCGGACGAATTTGATAAGTGGGCTTTCCCAAATATTACATTGGCCCCAGATGAATATCTTCTTGTTTGGGCCTCAGATAAAGACAGATCTTCACTAGCGTACCCTAGAACTTTAATTAATCAAGGAGATCTATTTAAATATTTAACCCCTAGTGCTGAGCCTAGTTCAAATTGGAACACACTAGCTTTTGATGACTCCTCTTGGGCAGAGTCTGCCTCTGGTTTTGGATATGGTGATGGAGACGATGCTACTGTTCTTCCTAACGCAACAAGATCAGTTTACCTCAGAAAGGTTTTTGAAATTACAGACATAAGTGAGGTTTCCTCGTTAATTTTAGATATAGATTACGATGATGGTTTTGTTGCCTACATCAACGGAATTGAAATTGCTCGAGCCAATATAAATGGAGTACCGCCTCCATATAATTCTGGTACCATACAAGACCACGAAGCTCAACTATACTCAGGAGGAACTCCAGAAAGATTTTTAATCACAGATTTTAGCTCAATTTTAAACACAGGTGAAAATATTTTAACAATTCAAGCTCATAATGTTTCCCCAGGCTCATCAGATCTTACGGTTATCCCTTTTTTAACTGCAGTTTTTAATACCCCAAATTCTTCAGGGGTTAGCCCGCCAGAAATCTTAAATTTAATAACAAATTTACATACCAATTTTAAAATATCGTCAGGAACTGAAAACCTAAGTCTTTCAGATCCATCAGGGAATTTAATTGATGAGTTAACAGCAGAAAATTTACCACCAAATACATCTGTAGGAATTTCAATAACTTCTGGAAATCTTGTAAGTTATTTAGAAACTACACCGGGGTATGTAAATTCAAGCACTGAATTTTTAGGTTCAGTTCAAAGTGAAGTTAATTTTTCAAAAGAGGGAGGAGCAGTTGATGGTTCTTTCAATCTTTTGTTATCTGGAAATAATTCGGGTGAAGTTATTCATTATGCTTTGGGTGGAGAAGAACCAACCGAATCTTCACCAATGTATACACAACCTATAGAAATTTCTGAAAACACAAGTGTACGAGCAAGAATTTTTCGAAATAACTATTTTCCTTCCCCAATATTTACAAAATCATATATATTCAATTCAAATCATGAAATAGATCTGATGTTGTTAAGCACAGCACCAGATAATTTTTTTGATGAAGATACTGGCATATACGTTTTTGGACCCGATGGCACGTACGATACAAATCAGCCTTATTTTGGAGCGAACTTTTGGGAAGATTGGGAACGACCAATCCATTTTTCTTTTCACGAAAATGGGACTGATCAATTTTCTGAGTTTAATGCAGGGGTAAAAATTTTTGGAGGATGGAGTAGAGGTCAAAACGGACAACGTTCTTTAGCTTTATTTGCAAGAGGCCAATACGGAGACTCAAAATTTGATCATTCTTTTTTTACTCAACCAGCGTATGATAATTTTGAAGCTCTTATCTTAAGAAATTCTGGTCAAGATTGGATGCGTTCTTCAATCAAAGATATTATGCTAACAAGTTTAATGCGAGGTTCAGGGTTAGATTTTCAAGAACATAATTCAGTGGCCACCTATCTAAATGGTGAGTACTGGGGAATGTATAATTTGAGAGAAAAAATTAATGAGCACATGCTGGCTTCTAAACACAATATAGATGCAGATGACATTACATTACTTTCCGATAATGCAGAAGAAATTGAGGGAACTAATCAAGAATACCTTCAACTGTTAGATTATATAAATACCACAGATTTAACTATAGATTCAAATTTTGAATATGTGAGTGAACGCATAGATCTTACAGAATATGCCCTCTATCAAGCGTCTAATATATTTTTCAATAATACAGATTGGCCAGGGAATAATATAAAATTTTGGACACACCCAGAAGGGAAATGGCGATGGATTATGTTTGATACTGATTTTGGTTTTGGACCTTTTTGGGACATTAATAATTACAATCAAAACACCCTTAGCTTTGCTCTAGATCCAAATGGTCCTGGTTGGCCAAATCCATCGTGGTCTACACTTTTATTCAGAAGGCTAACCACAAACATAGGATTTAGAAATAAATTTATTAATCGATATGCAGATGAACTTAATACTCGTTTTTTATCCAATAGGGTAAAGGCTCATATAGACCAAGTTTATGCCGCTATAGAACCCGAAGTAAATGCACATTATGAACGTTGGAAAGATGACCCATCCTTAACTAATATTGGTGTTTATATCACTAATATAAACGACTGGGTAGGGTATTATATTGATCAAATGAAAATATTTGCAGATAACAGACCCTCTATAGTTAAAGATCATATCCTATCTCAATACAATTTACCAAATTTTCACCCACTAACCATTACAAATAATACCATTTCGCAAGGCTTTGTAGAGGTAAATGAAAACTTAATCATTCAAGAATCCTCTTGGACAGGAGATTATTTTGAAACAGTACCTGTTCAATTAAAAGCTACAGCCGCCACTGGATTTGAATTTTCACACTGGAGTGGAGACCTATACAGTACAGAAGAAACCATCAGTATTAATATCGATGACTCATTCGAAGTCATTCCAAATTTCACAGCATCAGATATTACTAACACAATTGTCATTAATGAAATCAACTATAAATCAAGTGATGATTTCGATGCTGGTGATTGGGTAGAGTTATATAATCCAAACACAACTTCAATAGATCTATCAGGATGGCAACTAAAAGATGATGATGATTCACACGTATATTCGATACCTTCTGGTACTCAAATAGAAGCTGATGGATATATCGTTTTAGTTAAAAACGCCTCAGATTTTTCAGGAGTTTTTCCAAACATTACAAATTATATTGGAGAAATTGATTTTGGATTTGGGAATTCAGATGCAGTTAGACTCTATAATGCTTCTGGGGTTTTGCAAGATGAGGTTACTTATCAATCAGAATCACCATGGCCAAATTGTGCTGATGAAACTGGGTATACTTTAGAATTAATAACACCAGATTTAGATAATTCATTACCACAAAGTTGGAATTGCATAAACCTTCATGGAAGTCCAAATGCAGTAAACAGCAGTTCATTATCATTAGAGGAAGACCTATTAACAGCTATAAAAATCTATCCAAACCCAACTCAAAATACACTCTATATTTCGGGCGTTTCAAACCAATTTAAAATTAAAGTATTTACCTTAACAGGACAACAAATTTTAGAAAAACAAAATTTAACCTCCATAGATGTCAGTCAATTAAAACAAGGCATGTATTTTATTAAAATAATTGAAGGTGAGAAAAGACGTTTTCTTAAATTTTTTAAGTATTAACAGCATATGAAATTAGCACTAAGAAATTTTTTTACGCGTAGTATAGGTTATCTTCCCTACTTCTTCTTTTTTTACTTTATCTATCAAGTAGAAATTTTTAAGGAAATGCTACTCATAAATGGACTCCTTCAACTTCTTTTATTTTTGGTTGTGGCTTGTATTCCCGCATTTCTCACAAAAAAAATGTCTTATGTAGATATTGCATGGCCCTGGGGTTTGGTTCTTATAGGAATTTTAGCACTCCTTTTAGGTACGGGTTATAAACCCAGAATTTATCTAGTAGCAGGGATGTATTTATGCTCGGGGTTACGGATGGGAATAGGAGCGCTGATCTTGTTAAAAAAAGGACATTTAAATTCTGAACTCTCTAGATATAACTATCAACGGAGAAGATGGGATAAAGCTGGTTATAAAAACCTAAACATATCACTTCAATATGAAATCATGATTCAATGTTTTGCTAACATTACTTTTTTGGCAGTTCCAGCTATTTTAATGTCTGCTAATTCAAGTAGTAGTCTTTCAATTTTAGAGCTAATTGGGGTAAGTTTATGGGCAATTTGGTTTCTTCTAGAACACATTTCAGATCTACAAAAACAACGATTTTTAAAAAAAGCTTTTTTAGAAAAGAAAAAGAAGCAAGTTTGTAATGTTGGTTTTTGGAAATATACTCGTCATCCTAATTATTTTTCAGAATGGATGGTTTGGAATGCAATGATTATTGCTTCCATATCTTCATTTAGTTCTTTTTTCTCCGAAGATCAGCAGCTCGTTTGGATCATCATTCTTGCAGGCTTAATTTATATATCCTATGTGATGTATACAACATTAGTTTATTATACTGGAGCTATACCTTCAGAATTTTACACCTTACAAAAGCGACCAAATTATAAAGCTTATCAAGACCAAACGAATATGTTTTTTCCAGGACCTAAAAAACTAAATTAATCCATTCAACATAAGCAGTAATAATCTACTTATTTGATGATATCTTAAACTTATGAAAAAAATAGTATATATCCTCCTTTTTTTAAGCACTAGTTTTACTAGCTTCTCTCAAATTAACCCAGATCGTATCGAAATAATTAGAGACAATTATGGTGTGCCTCATATCTATGCACCTACAGATGCAGAGGTTGCCTATGGTTTTGCTTGGGCCCAGGCAGAAGACCATTTCAAACTTATTCAAGAAGCCTATTTGGCAGGTAACGGTTTGTTAGGGAAACGAATTGGATTAAAGGCAGCAGGTGCAGATTTTTTAACACAGCTTATACAATCTGAAGAAATTGTAAATGAACTCTACGGAACACTAGATAAGAAATTTATTACCCTTACAGAAGCTTTTGCTGCAGGTTTAAATGCCTACGCTAAAAAACATCCAAAAGAAATTTTAGAGAAAAAGCTTTTTCCTCTTACGGTTAAAAAATTACTTCGTTACACACAATTGCAACTGTTTATCTCTAATGGAGCAGATAAGTTAGTTAGTGGTATTATCAATAATAGTTTGTCTTGGCCCTACAAAATTGAGGAAGACTCTAAAGGTTCTAATCTAATTGCTATCAGTAGAAATAGAACCGGTTCAGATGAAACATTTTTGGCCATCAATACGCATCAACCTTTAGAAGGTCCAACCTCATGGTATGAAGCGCATTTGGTAAGTGAGGAAGGCACAAACATTATTGGAGCTGCATTTCCTGGAACCCCTTGTATACTTACTGGCGCAAATGAATATTTAGGTTGGACACATACCGTAAATTATCCAGATAAAGCAGATGTATACGCATTAGAGATGCATCCTAAAAAGAAAAATGTGTACATGGTAGATGGTAAGCCCTTCACATTAGAAAAATATAAAGCAAAACTTACACTAAAATTTCTTGGAATAAATATAGCAATCAAGAAAAAGTTTTACAAAAGCATCTTCGGGCCTACCTTAAAAAACAAAACAGGTTTTTATTCAGTTAGAACCCCCAGTACAACCAACATTACCGCGATAGAGCAATGGTGGAAAATGAATAAGGCTACCAATTTTTCAGAATTTTATGAAGCCTTAGAAATGAAAGCATTGCCGGGTTATAATATTGGCTATGCAGACCGAAACGATACTATTTTCTATATTTCAAATGGTAAAATTCCCATAAGAGCCAAAGGTTATGATTGGACAGATGTTGTTCCTGGAAACACCTCAGAGACCCTATGGAATACTTATTATGACATCAAAGACTTACCACAGGTTGTTAAGCCAAAGTCTGGTTTTGTCTACAATGCCAACCACAGTCCTTTTAAATCATCAAGCGCAGCAGACAATCCCAATCCTGATGATTATGCCAAAGAAATGAATTTTGAAACCTATGATAACAATCGATCGACGAGGCTTTTACACTTGCTCGAGGAAGAGGAACGAATAGATTACAAACGTTTCAAACGCATTAAATACGATCATCAATTACCAACACCACTTCAATACAACTATATGGATTTAAACCCATTATTTGATATGAAGCCCTCTGATTATCCTGAAGTAAGTACCTTATTATCAGACATTCAAAATTGGGATAGAATTACCAACCCTTCGTCTTATGGTGCAGGTGCATATGCTTCATTGTATTATCAATTGACCCCTTTTTACTATCAACTAGGAAAAGATCGAGTTTTTACCAAAGAAGCTTTGTATGAAGCTTTAAAAATTACAAAAGCACATTTAAAAACGTATTTTAATGCAGAACGAATTCAACTTGGTGAATTTCAACACTTGGTAAGAGGAAATAAAGAGCTCCCAATTTTTGGGCTTCCAGATGTGGTAACTGCCATGAAAGGAGTGCCTTATAAAGACGGAAAAATAAAAATAACCCATGGAGAATCTTACATCGGTTTAGTTAGATTTACACCTGCCAAAACCTATTATGAATCTGTAATTTCTTTTGGAAACAGTCGAAGACCAGAAAGTCCTCATTACACAGATCAGATGGAACTGTATTCAAATTTTGAGACTAAAACAATGTCCTTTGATCGCGCAGAGGTTATGAAAACAGCAAAAAAAGTATATGCCCCCAAATAACATTGATAACTAATTCTTAGTTGAAAATTTTGTAATCTACCTTTTTTGTATCAAGGCGTTTCATTTTTGATATAAAATGATCTGTTAAGATGTTTCGAAAAGTGTGATTTTCTTTCAAGCAGTCTTTTTGAGCAGCATCTAAAACGGTGAGGTAAGTAAAATAGTTTGTGTTGTTTTCAACTCCACCAGCTATTACTGTAAATAAATCATTGTATTTGTCGAGTAGCTTAACGTTTTGCCAAACAAATCTTTTCAATACTTTTTGAGATGTACCCTCTAGTTTTTTTGTCCATTTACCATGGTCTAGATACATAAGTTTCATTGCGTCTTTGGCAGATTTTATGTTGTAAAACCTTAGCTCATTTACAAGAATAGTATCTTTTTCTACTGAGATTGGTGTAGTTATAATGTTGAATGCAGAATAGGTTTTGTGTTTGGATTTCTCTTGAGTTGAGGAACAACTTAAAACAATAAATAAGAAAAGAAAAAAAACGCAATTTCTCATGCACAGGAATTAAACAACTTTTTTCTCAATGGCCAGAAAATGAGTTACTTTTTCTTTGTATAAAGGAATAATTTTCACTTCACATTTGTATGGAGTTTTGTCTTTTCTGTAATTGACAATAACCTCGGTAAATGGTTTTAGGTGTTCAAGTTTCGTTCTAATTCTTTTTTTAGTTGCTGTCTCAGTAGCTTCACCCTGTAAAAAATTTGGGGTTTTATTTAGGGCATATTTTTTTGAGTAGCCAGTCATTTTAGTAAAACCATTGTTTACCCAAAGTATTTTTTGGTCTATGTCTGTAATAATTAGCGCTTCAAAATCTTGATTTTTAAAGATATGATCAATTTTATTTTTCCATTTCGTTTTTTTAGCAAAAGATTTCACCTGTTCAATATCATTCAATGATTTTGAATTCTCAATAGTTGCATTATAATCTTCACTAAAAATATCCCAGCTTTTAAGCGGCATGACACTCTGATCTGCAGAAGGAGTTTCAGAGATAATCTTCTTATATTCACAATCTTGTAAAGAATCTAGATAGATATCTAGAGACATCATATTAGAAATGTTATATTTCATTTTTTTTTGTATTAAACTAAAAAATCGAATATATTTTAAGACTATGCGAAGATATTGAAATCTCAATACATTAGAAAGTAAATTTTAAGGTTTAACATACTTACAAAGTAGGATGCATCATCAAAAATTATTTATTTATCTTTAGAAATTATGAAAAAATATATTTTATCCCTAGACCAGGGAACTACCAGTTCACGAGCCATAGTTTTTGATAAACAAGGAAGTATTATCTCCCTAGCTCAGAAAGAATTTACCCAATACTTTCCAAAACCAGGATGGGTAGAACATGATCCAAATGAAATTTGGTCAACTCAAGTAGGTGTAGCGGCTGAGGCCATTTCTAAAGAAAGCTTAAGTGCTAACAACATCGCTGCAATTGGTATCACCAATCAACGAGAAACCCTAGTGGTTTGGGATAGAAAAACAGGGAAACCTGTCTACAATGCTATAGTTTGGCAAGACAAAAGAACCTCAGACTTTTGTGACGAACTCAAAGCCATGGGGAAAAGTGAGTTCATCAGAGAGAAAACAGGTTTAGTTATAGATGCCTATTTCTCAGCTACAAAAGTAACTTGGATATTAGATCACGTAGAAGGTGTACGAGAACGAGCAGAAGCAGGTGATTTAATTTTAGGAACCATAGATACCTGGTTAATCTGGAATTTTACAAAAGGAGAACAGCATGTAACTGATGTTACTAATGCCTCAAGAACCATGCTTTTTAATATTCACACCATGAATTGGGATGAAGAATTATTGGCGTTATTTAGAATTCCAAAAAGTATGTTGCCTCAAGTAAAACAATCAAGTGAGGTATACGCCCATACCAAGTCATCATTCTTTGAAGAAAAAATACCCATTTCAGGAATTGCTGGAGATCAGCAAGCCGCTCTTTTTGGTCAAATGTGTACCAAAAAAGGAATGGTGAAAAACACCTATGGAACAGGATGTTTTATGCTTATGAACATTGGTGAAAAACCCATTATTTCCAAAAATAATTTACTAACCACAGTTGCTTGGAAAATTAATGGTAAAACTCATTATGCATTAGAAGGAAGTATCTTTATTGCAGGGGCTGTTGTTCAGTGGTTGCGCGATGGCTTAAAAATTATTAGGACTTCTCAAGAGGTAGAAACGCTTGCCAGTTCTGTTTCAAGTTCTGAAGGTGTCTTTTTTGTGCCTGCTTTTGCAGGCTTGGGAGCTCCCCATTGGAATCAGCAAGCACAAGGCACCTTGTTTGGGTTAACTAGAGGAAGCACCGATGCTCATATTGCAAGGGCAGCTATAGAATCCATTGCTTTTCAAACTATGGATGTATTAAAAGCGATGGAGGCAGATGCTGGAATTGCGGTCAAAGAATTGCGAGTAGACGGAGGTGCCACGATAAATAATATGCTCATGCAATTTCAATCTGATGTGTTAAACACGAAAACCGTTCGTCCTAAAGTTGTTGAAACTACAGCCATGGGAGCCGCCTTTTTAGCAGGTTTGGCCGTTGGCTATTGGGAAAGCCCTGAAGAAATTCAAGACATTTGGCAAATAGACACCACGTTTAGCCCAAGCCACTCGAGAGCAACAATAGAGCAACAAATTAAAGGCTGGTACAAGGCTATAGAGGCTTTAGAATATTGGGCAAAAATTAATTAAAAAAATACAAAACCATGACACCATTTATTGCAGAAATTATTGGAACCGCCTTACTCATTATTTTAGGAGGTGGGGTAGTAGCCAATGTAGAATTAAACAAAACCATAGGGAACAACAGTGGTTGGATTGTAGTTACCACAGGATGGGCATTGGCTGTATATGTTGGTGTTGTTGTTACGGCACCCTTCAGTGGTGCACATCTAAATCCAGCAGTAACTGTAGGTTTAGCCCTCGCTGGAGAATTTGAATGGGCATTAGCACCCTCTTACATAGTGGCCCAAATGCTTGGAGCTATGTTAGGTGCCACTATAGTTTGGTTGGTATATAAAAATCATTTTGATGCCACAAAAGACGGAGACACAAAGAAGGCGGTTTTTTGTACCGCTCCAGCAATACGAAATCCATTTTTTAATTTATTTGGAGAAGTTGTGGGTACTTTTGTATTGGTGTTTACCATTCTAAATTTTACTGATGCAGCACTAGCCGATTCAAAAGAAATTGTTGGTTTAGGTTCATTAGGTGCCCTTCCAGTTGCTTTTTTAGTGTGGGCTATTGGTCTTTCTTTAGGAGGTACCACAGGCTATGCAATAAATCCGGCAAGAGATTTAGGTCCAAGACTTATGCATGCAATTTTACCCATAAAAGAAAAAGCATCTAATGACTGGGGGTATTCATGGATACCAGTATTGGGGCCAATTATTGGGGCATCACTAGCTGCAGTGCTCGCCGTGTTTTTAGGGTAAAAACAATAGTTTTTATCCTAGAATTCTCCCTACTTTTGCTTTTTTAAAACTCACAAACACTATGCAACACATTGCCTCATCTTTTACGCTGCCTAACGGTTCAATTTTAAAAAACAGAATAGCCAAATCTGCAATGAGTGAGAATTTTGGAACCAAGCATCATGCTCCAAGTAAAGGATTAATCCACGCCTATAAAGTTTGGGCCAAAGGAAACCCCGGACTACTAATTACGGGGAATGTTATGGTAGATACCAAAGCACTAGGAGAAGCAAGAAATGTAGTCGTAGAAGATTATAAGCATTTTGAAGAATTAAAGGCATGGGCAAAAGCTGTTGAAGGCACAGGAGTTCATATTTGGCCACAGATAAATCATCCGGGGCGTCAAGCCTTTGCAGCAATTAATAGAGTAGTAGTTGCACCTTCTGCCATTCCCCTAAAAATGGGTGGTGCATCAAAAATGTTTACCCTGCCCAAGGCGTTAACTGAAGAAGAAATTTGGGATATTATTAAACGTTTTGGTACTACAGCAAGAATATGTAAAGAAGCAGGTTTTACAGGTTGTCAAATTCATGGAGCTCATGGATATTTGGTCAGTCAGTTTCTATCTCCTAATAGTAATGTTAGAACAGATCAATGGGGAGGTACATTAGAAAATAGAGCACGCTTTGTATTAGAGATTTATAGAGAAATACGTCGTCAGGTGGGTGCAGATTACCCTGTAGGTATTAAAATTAATTCTGCAGATTTTCAACGAGGAGGTTTTACAGAGGAAGAATCTATGAAAGTTATTCAGTTGTTAGGAAATGAAGGAATGGATTTGATAGAAATCTCTGGAGGCACCTATGAAAGACCTGCCATGATCAAAGGAAATCGTAAAAAAAGTACCGAAGAGCGAGAAGTCTATTTTTTGGAGTACATAGAAAAAGCTAGAAAATTAACCAAAACCCCTTTGTTACTTACAGGAGGTTTTAGATCTGTATCCGTTATGGAGGGTGCTCTAGCAAGTGGTAAGTTGGATGTTGTTGGTTTAGCTAGGCCCTTTTGTTTGTATCCGGCACTAGCCAATCAAATTTTTGACGGTTCAGTTGAAAAATTTGAAGCCCCCATACCTAGAATTGGTATAAAATTTTTAGACAAGCTTGGTGGTGTAGAATTGCCATGGTATGAACTTCAAATCCAACGGATAGGTAAGGGCAAGCAACCCAAGAAAAGCCTTCCAGGAATATTAGCTTTCTGGTTCAGTTTAAAAAGCTTGTTTTTTAAATCTTTTTGGAAGAACTAAGCTAAACAAAATAAATTATTTAGAATATTTCTAAATAATTTTTTTTTCTGAAGATTCGTATGTAGTTTTGCACTCATGCAAAGCAAAAAAGTAAATTCAGAAACTTACCGATTAAAAAAAGTACTTGTTTTAGCACTTTTATTTATGATGATTGGTTCACTTTTAGAATTGTACTTACTAGATCATTACGAAGATTCTTGGCAATTAATTCCTATTTTATCTGTAGGTACTACTTTAGTGACTCTTCTTATTCTTTTTTTTAAAAAAACAACAAAGGTTGTCAATTTATTTAAAGCTGTACTTATTTTAACAGCTCTTAGTGGAGTTTACGGTGTTTATTTACACTTACAATCTAATTTTGAGTTTGAGCAAGACATGAAGCCAACGGCTAGTTTTTGGCAACTTATTACAGATAGTTTATCTGGCGCTTTACCAACCTTAGCACCCATGAGTTTGGTGGTTTTAGCATGTATTGGGTATTCCTATTTAATTTTAATACAACAACAACAACATGAAAAAAATCAGTAAATTATTTACAATTACACTAGCACTAAGTTTATTTCTAGTATCCTGTAAAGAAGCAGTAGAGAAAAAACAAAATATAACGAATACTGAAAAAACAAAAACATCAGAAAAACCTGAATCCGTTGTGGTTTTAAATGCCAATCTAGCAACAGAATCAGATTTAGTTGCTCTAGGATTCTCAACAGAGGTAGTAAATAAGCTTTTGGCTGCAAGGCCTTTTTTAAGTATGTCAGATTTTAGTGCAATTGTTGAAGGAGAAAATACAGAAGAACTTTTTAAAAAAATCTTTGTTCCCTTAAACTTAAATACTACTGAAGAGAAAGCTTTTAAAATGATTCCAGGGGTAGGAGATAAAATGGCACACGAATTTGAAGAGTACAGACCTTACACTAGCATTTTACAATTTAAAAGAGAGATAGGAAAATATGTAGACCAAAAAGAAGTAGCCCGTTATTTAGAGTATGTTTTTGTTCCAGTAGAATTAAACACATCAACAGAAGACGATATTAAAGCCTTACCTGGTATTGGTGATAAAATGACTCATGAGTTTTTAGAATATAGGCCCTATAAAAACTTAGCTCAGTTTAGGAAAGAAATCGGTAAGTACGTAGATGAGAAAGAACTTAATCGATTAGAACGGTTTGTATATTTAGAAGAAGAATAACTAAAAGAATTAGTTCGTAAAAAGGCTTCATATAACCATGAAGCCTTTTTTAATGAAATCATTTAAATAGTTAGAATTTGTACTTAAAATTTATTCATTTTCTTGTTTTTAAATTACATTTCATAAAAACAAAGTTTTTTTAAAAAAAAAAATTATATTTGCAAGAATAATTATAGTAATCCCCTTAATCTATGATGCTACTTTTCTATAACAAATCCCCATTAAATGGGATTTTCGCCCCTAAAAACAAGTATATTTCATTATATAATTACATCAATATCATCTTGAACTGTTATTGTTATTTAAAGAATATAATTTCAAGAAGGAGTAATAATTTTCAAAAATATTATCTATCACCCCATCCGCTTTAAGTAACAGGTAAGTTACATAGCAGGATGTTTATCCATACGATCAAAAAAAATTTAAAAAAATAATTTAATTTTTAGCCCCTAAAAATGAGTCTCTTATCAACTAGTCACACGTATTCGTTTAAACGAACAAAGAATATTTTACATACAATTTTATTAAGTATTTGTTTTGTATTTGCTAATTCTGCATTTGCAATCTCAAATTCATCCTCAAGTATTTCCCAAAATACTGAGGTTTATCTTATAACTACAGATTGGATAGAACACAGTACCGAATTAATTTTTAATCCTAGAACTAACAAATACTACACAGGTAAAACTGAATCTTCTAACAATTCACTAGTGTTAAGTCAGCCATTTCCAAATCCAGACTCAGATGGAGATGGTATTGAAGACGCTATTGATTTAGACGACGATAATGATGGTATTTTAGATAATGATGAAAAAGCTTGTACATCCGTTCCAAATTCTAGCAATAGCTTTAATGGTTCGGGCACCTATACGTTAACAGGAGATAATGGTGGTTTAACCATAGACATATTACAACTAGACAATAGTTTTAATATGAATATTAATGGTACATTACTTGTACCCACCCAAGTTCAATTTGATCAAGGACATTATAATTCCTCTGGTGGGCAATCATTGGTAAAATTTGTTTCTGATGGAGAGCTCATGAATTCAGTTCATGGTATTTCTAGTGCTTCACCAAATGATGTTTCTGTGAAGTTAGTTATTGATCCTAACGGAGAAGTTTCTCTATACGGAAGTAAAACACCAGGTGGTGCTTTAGAATTAATGTACATACAAACTGGAGATCCACAATTTAACACCATATCTCTTAATGAATCTGGCAATAATACAGTTCAAATAACACAAATGACATTGGGGCCTACCTATATTAATGGTGGCTACTATTTCTCAGAACTTGTTTGCTCAGACCAAGATACAAATAACAATTCTGTAGTAGATCGTTTAGATTTAGATTCAGACGGAGACGGGTGCCCAGATGCTCTAGAAGGAGCGGGCACCTTTACAAGCTCAGATTTAGATAGTAACAACAGATTATCTGGTGGTGTAGACACTAATGGAGTTCCAACCGTGGCCTCAGGTGGTCAAGACGTAGGAACTTCACAAACCGCCAACCCAGTGTTAGTAGAGGAAGATCATATTGACTTAGCAGTAAGTGATGCAACCTATTCTTCGTATACAGAAAATGTAGTATTTACCATAAGTAATGCCATAGCAAATTTTACCTATGAGTTGGTGGACGCAAGTGGTACTAGCTTTTCACCACCAGTAATGGCTACACAAGGAGCAAATACAGGAGATTTAGACCTAACTCTTTCATACGCAAATGTACCAACAGATAGCTCTTCTCCTACCTTTAAAGTAGTAGCAGGAGGATCTAATGCGTGTACAGTTACCCTAACCGATGAGCCTACATTATCTCCGGCAGATACAGACGATGATGGGGTAAACGATGTTTCTGATTTAGATGATGATAATGATGGTATTTTAGACACTGTTGAGTTATTATCTACAGATGCAGCGTTATGGTTAGATGCAAGTGATCCATCAAGCATTACCAAAGATAGTAATGGCTTGGTAAGCCAGTGGAATGATAAATCTGGAAACGGACATCATGCCACTCAAAGTACATCTGCAAACCAACCAACATTTGACACAGACCATATTAATGGTGGATCTTCATATTGGTTAAATTTACCATCAGACATTTACGCTGGTAAAACAGAAGGGACTTTAATTATCGTAGGAGAGCAAACTGGAGGAAGTGCTGCCTGGGGTAACTATGGTACTAGTACCAATCACACAGCACATGGCAATATTAATTTTTATGATAGTTTCTTGGCAACAAGTAGGCCTCATATTGGAACTACAATTGGTAATGAAAGTACTTTAAACAGAAAGTTAATATACAGTGTCATCAATGATGGTAGTACCTTAAAAGTAAGGTCTAATGGAGAAGATTTACCAAACGGAGGAGATGGAATTACCTTTGATGATAGTCCTGCTAAATATGAATTATTTAGACAAAGTAATTACACACTTTATGAAGTTATTTTCTTAGAAGATGACTCATCCATTCAAGAAGTAGAAGGCTACCTAGCACACAAATGGGGCTTAGAGGGTAGTTTACCTGCAGATCATCCGTATAAAGATGCTGCACCATCTTCAGATGTAGACGGAGATGGTATTCCAAACAGTCTAGATCTAGACTCAGATGGAGATGGTATCCCAGACAACATAGAAGCACAACCTACAGCTGGGTATACAGTACCAGGAAATACTATAGACAATAGTACAGGAATAAATACTACTTACGGATCTGGCCTTACGCCAATAGACACAGACGCAGATGGTACACCAGATTACTTAGATACAGATAGTGATAATGCACAAGACAACGACACCACAGAAGCAGGGGTAACCCTAAGCGGTGCAGATGCAGACAATGATGGTTTAGACGATGGTATAGATACCGATGATAACAATTTTGGACCGGTAAACGCAGGCATTACCGATGTGTTAAATACCTATCCAAACACCACAGCGCTTAACGATGCTTCACTGGTAGACGTGCAATGGCGTGTAGACTGTCCGTTTGGGAAAATAAGTACAGAACAATATGTAATTTCAGCTACAGGAAATGATCACCCTAATTGGGGTTCAGACAATGGTGTTGTAGGCGCCCCAGATGTAGAGGATTCTGGAGATAATAACGCAACAAGAATTTCATTGTCATCACACCATTCTTCAACTCCAATTGTATTGACATACGCTCAATCTTTTAGTGCTGGATCAACAATCACTGTGTATGCTCGTCATTGGGATACTTCTTGGGAGGGTGGATTCACTATGGCCTTTTCTGAAGACAATTCAACTTGGACTACAGCTTCTGAAACATTGAACATAGGAAGTACAACTTACACAACATTAGACTATACAATACCAAGTTCATTAACAGGGAATTATAAATACATACAATTAAGTTCAACAAACACACCTGAGCGTACACTAACTCGTATAGACGCTGTAAAAGTGACATATGAGATTTGTAATGACTGTCCTACAGGGGTAGATGCACCAGTATTAAGTGCAACAACCATTACCAACAGTTGTCCTACGCAAACCATGGATCTTACCAGCATTACTGCGAGTAACCAACCTGCCAACACAAGCTTAACTTGGCATACAGGAGTTCCAGCTACAGACGCCAATAAAGTAAGCGCTCCAGCTACAGCTGTAGCCGGCATTTACTATGCGTCTTTCTACAGCGAAACAGAAAGCTGCTATACCCGAGAAGGAGAAGCCGTTACCGCTGTAACTGCAGACGGAGATTCAGATTGTGATGGAGTGCCTAATGCAACAGACATCGATGACGATAATGATGGGGTGTTAGATACTGAGGAAGGAATCTGTAATCTATCAGGAGAACAAGATCTTTTACTAGATGACATCACCTTATCTGGTGGAGGATCTCCAGCGAAGTCTACTGTAACTAATTATGTTGCACAGCAAACTCCTGCTGGAAGTGAAGAACCAAGTGGTCAAACTTTTGTAAATGGT